>Ga0256843_1000845_pt1 | contig 25293 bp, 22 predicted proteins | sample AlvinellametaG_FD_191572 | JGI IMG/M metagenome (GOLD analysis project Ga0256843, IMG submission 191572) | Pompeii worm associated microbial communities from hydrothermal vent at the East Pacific Rise, Pacific Ocean - Alvinella | ecosystem: Host-associated > Annelida > Integument > Unclassified ... | reverse complement strand
CAACATAACTGCCTGCTGACGCAAGCAGGAGTGCCGTGGTTGAAGAAATATTGAAACTGTGGCTTTTATCCCCTCCCGTACCCACTACGTCTATTAGTTTATCTCTTAGCTCTTCGCTTACGGGAAGCTTTATGCTGTGTTCCCTCATTACATCTGCCGCCGCGGCGATTTCTGCGGATTCTTCACCTTTTTCATAAAGACTTACAAGAAGCTCTTTTGCTTCATCTTCACTCATTTCGTTATTAAAAAGTTTTTCAAATTTTTCTTTTGCTTCGTTATATGTCATTTTTTCTCCTTAAATTTTTCAAAGACATTGTTAAAATTTATCTTTAAAGGACATTTTATATCAAACTCAACCTCTTCTTCCCTGAAAGAACCAACTTTTTCATAATTTTTACCTTGAAGTTTATATACTTTGGCAATCAGCTCGTTTGGAAATATAATAATATAATATTTAATTTTTTCTTCCTCGTAAAGCTCAAATTTTAAATTCAAATCTTTATGCAGTGTCGAAGGCGAAACAACTTCGACAACTATCTCGGGAGTTTTCGTAATTTTTTCACTGTCATCATCACATACAAGAGCGACATCCGGCCTTAAAACGGTTTCATCATCTATTATATAATCCGTATCGATGGTTACTTCGCAGTTTTCACATTTTAAATTGTTTATCATTTCCCTCCAGATATAACCTATTATCTGCTGATGTTTTTTAACGGGACTTGGAGCCATCGCAAAAGGAACCCCTTTAATAAGTTCCCAATCCCCTTCCCATCTTTGGTAATCATCAATCTTATATCTCGGAAGATATTCGTATTTTAAAGCCGGCATTTGAACTCCTTAACTCACAAATTTTCCGCTTCTGATTCTGTCGGCTTCCATAATCTCAATTTCCCTCGCCCCGCTGACCACTATTCCGTCATCAGGTACGTAATCAAGCTCTTCGTTTCTGTCCGGATAATCCACAGCGTTTAAAATAACCTTCATGGCATTAAGACGCGCAAGGTGTTTATTGTCGCTTCTTATTACGGTCCAAGGTGCGAAATGCGTATGCGTTGCTTTTAGCATTTTATATTTCATTTCCGTAAATTCATCCCACTTATCCTGAGCCTGCAGGTCTATTTCGCTAAGTTTCCATTGCCTTAAAGGGTCTCTTCTTCTTTTTTCGAATCTTTTTGCCTGTTCGTCTTTTGAAATGGAGAGGTAGATCTTTACAAGAATAGAACCTTCCATTACAAGGGATTTTTCAAACATCGGAACTTCCTGCATAAACGTTTCATACTGCTCAGGCGTACAAAACCCGAAAACCGGCTCAACCATCGCACGGTTGTACCAGCTTCTGTCAAACAGCACAACTTCTCCGCCCCTTGGCAGCTGCTCCACGTATCTTTGGAAATACCACTGTGTTTTTTGCACGTCGCTCGGTTTTCCGAGTGCAACGACTCTGTAGTGCTTTTCGTTCATATATCTTACGATTCTTCTGATTGTACCGCCCTTACCGGCCGCATCGCGCCCTTCAAATAAAACTATCATTCTTTTTTGATTATCTTCAAGATACTTTTGAAGTTTGATAAGTTCTGCCTGGTAAGGTTTGAGTTCCTGTTCCTGCAGATATTTTCTTACCGCTTTTTTGTTTACTTTTTTAAGGTTTACATATTCGTTTATTAGATCGTTTAATAACATTTTTTTATTGCCTACAAGTACATATTCGGGATTTTGAAGTTCATTGATGTTTATCTCTTTCATTTGAATCTCCGCAGGGTTTTTGATATTATAACAAAATAATGGTGCCTGAAAACACAATAAATTTAAAAAACTTCTCACAATTCAGGCAATAAAAAGCCCACGGCTTCCTCAAACAGGAGAGATTATGATAATAGCCCTATACAACATAAAAGGCGGTGTCGGAAAAACATCCACTGCGATAAACCTTACAAGCACGGCCGCCAAAAGAGGAAAAACACTGCTTTGGGATTTGGATATTCAGGGAGCAAGCAGCTATTTTTTTAATAAAAAACCAAAAAAAAGAAATATTTTTCAAAAACCTATCGAAAAAATCATTAAATCAACCCAATACGAAAATATTGACATAATCCCGGCCGATACAAAACTTGAAAAATACAAAAACGAAATGAAAGAACTGCTAAGTATTTTAAAAAACAGATATGATTTCATCATAATGGACGCACCAGCGAGTTTAAATGCTCTTACAAGAGATTTACTAAAGCACTCTGATATTATTCTCGTACCGGTTCTGCCTAATATCCTTTCACTCAGAACCTACAACCAGATCCTAAACACGGGCCTTGCCAAAAACATCAAACTGTTTGTAAACGGGGTTGAAAACAAAGCGGCACACAAAAAGGTAATCCAGACGATTTTAAAACTGCCAAGTTCACAGTATTTAAAAACATATATTCCAAAAAGCGAATTAATCGAATCCATGCCGTTTGAGAGAATGAGTGTCGTTGAGAGGTTTCCCGAAAGCCGGGAAGCGAAGATTTATGAAAAACTGTTTTCAGAAATAGTTTAAAACTTTCTTTCAACCACCTTGTCGGCGATGATTTCAAGTGCCGGGATATTATATTCTTTAATTGTTTCTTTGGCTTCATTTACAAGATCTTTTGCTTCGTTGTAGCATTTTTCGATAATACCGTATTCATTCATTTTGTTTCTAATCCACTCCTCTTCATTTTTTTGCAGTTTTTTTCTGTAAAGATTCATTAATTTTTCTTTATCGTCTTCTTCTAAAACTTCAAAAAGATAAATATAAGGAAGAGTGGTTTTACCTTCGTAATAATCGTGCATTGAAGGTTTGCCGAGAGTCTCTTCATCCTGCGTAATATCCAAAAGATCATCGATTATCTGAAACGCAATTCCGATATTTTTCCCGTATGTTGCGAATTTATCCCTGTCATATCCTGCGCTTATAGCTCCTGCGGCGCATGCGGCTTCTATCAGCGATGCCGTTTTTTTGTAAATCATCTGCATATATTTTTCTTTATCAAGGTTTATGGCATTTGAAAGTTTTACATCCTCAAGTTCCCCCTGAGAGAGCAGATAAACCGCATTTGAAACCGTTTTTGCAATATCTTTTCCAAAATCTATAAGTTCGTAAAAAGCGCGTGAATATACTATATCCCCAAGCATAACGGCAGTATGGTCGCCGTATTTTGCATTTATCGAAGCCGCTCCCCTTCTTGTGTCCGCTTCGTCTATCACATCGTCATGCAGCAGACTCGCAAGATGAATGGACTCAACCACAGCAGCAAGTTTTTGAGCGTTTGGGTCTATTATGGTTATAAGTTTTCCGCGGATTCCTTTTCCTTTTTGAATGTCTTTATATTCTTCAAATTCATTAAACATTTCATCCATTATTTCAAAATAGTTCATTTTTTACCTTTATAATCAACTTTTACTTCATCACCGTTTTTTAAATATATATCAAATGTTGCTATTTTACCATTAAAACCCTTAAACTCAATATAAAAATATGGAAAATTTTCAGGTATTTTGGCAATGGGGACTTTAAACGTGTTTAAAGGGTAGCTTTTATACAGTTCCACCTGTCTGGGGAAGTTGTCGTACCTGTATAAAACGGTAATAATATCATTAATAAAAAGTGTCCATCTCATCTTGAACGGATATGATTTATTGAGGTAATATACTTCAAACCGTGCAGTTTCATCTTTTTTCAAATCTATGGAAAAAGGGAAAATAACAGGCACTGCGAATAGATACAAAGGAAGGAGAAAAAAAATGACTTTATTCATTTTTAGTTAAAATATTTGCCATTGTGTGAATGTATAAATCCGTTTCAACAGCTTCAAGATCACCTGAGCGTGTAAAAACTATCTCGTTTATTTTCTGATCAACTTCATCACCGAGACACTCTTCAGCTATTATTTCAAGTGCCGCAAGCCTTTTGAAAACGTCTTCAAGCTCTTCGATTACAAGGTTTTTATTAGCGTGGTATACAATTTCAAAAAATTTATCTTTTGGACTTTTGCTTTCATCGAACCAATCCATGGATTCTCCTTTTTTGCCGCAATTTATCATAAAAAAGTTTTTTTTGCAAGTTACACAAGAGCTTTTAACCTCTCTTCAATTTCCGCTATTTCGTTTTCACTCAGTTCGGATTCTATATTTTGTATAAAAAGACCCTTTTCCTTTTTCAGATATGCCCTGAAAATTTCATCAAAATCGTCAAATTTTAAAAATGCGTCCATTGAGTTTTCAGATGCTTTTTGTATCATAAAATCAAGCATCCTGAAAAGCATATCCCTTACAAGCATGTTCTCTTTAACCAGATATTCGGTTTTGGGATTTGTTCCTACCGAATGAATTTGTAGGTTAAAATGGTATTCAAGCTCCTCTTTCATCTCTTTTGCAAGATCTTTAAGCTCTTCAAAAAAAGCATTTTGCCCGGGAATGAAATTTTCCCTTAAAAAATCCATTTTTTTATATATTTCTTTTAGATCTTTTTGATGTTGTATTATCGCATCTAACAATTCATACTCCTGTTTAAAAAATACTCCAAAAGATCTGTTTAGATCTTTACAATATGAATATAGTAGCAATTTTTAACTAAAATTCAAAATGAGAAAAATCCCCAAGAGGGATTAAGTAGAAATAAATTAATGAAGAAAATGTCTCTTACCTGTGAAATACATTGCGATTCCAGCTTCATCAGCCGCCTCTATAACTTCATCATCTCTGATGCTGCCGCCCGGCTGGATAATGGCTTTCACCCCTACTTCAGCCGCGTAATCTACGCTGTCACGGAATGGGAAGAACGCTTCACTCGCAAGTGAGCTTCCCGTAATGTCAAGTCCAAGTGATTTTGCTTTTTCAACGGCACATCTTGTTGCGTCAACCCTGCTGGTCATTCCCATACCGATTGCCACCATTTGAGAGTCTTTTACGAACACAACGCAGTTTGATTTCGTAAGAGCCGCAATTTTCCACGCCATTTCAAGATCTTTTTTATCTTCCACGCATACTTTAGTAACGCATTTGGCTTCAGCAACCTCATCTTCAGTTACTACATCCGCATCCTGGAATACAAATCCGCCTTCAATGTGTTTGAAATCCCAAACGTCTCCCGGAATTTCGAGTTTAGGTTTTCTTAAATCGAACAGTTTGATTCTTTTTTTCTTTTCAAATACTTTTACCGCTTCATCCGTAATAGTACCAGCAATAAGCACCTCTACGAAAATTTTGTTAATTTCTTCCGCAAGCTCTTTCGTAACTACGCCGTTAACCGCTACAACCCCTCCGTACGCACTGATAGGGTCACATTCAAGAGCTTTTTGCCATGTTGTAACAAGATCGTCTTTTTTCGCTGCTCCGCAAGGGTTTGCGTGTTTGATGATACTTATAGCACCTTCTCCCAGACTCACCGCAATTTTAACGGCACCGTTAATGTCTGTGAGGTTATTAAAACTCGGCTCGCCTTTTATAATGTTAAGGCCTTTGTAAAAGTCTTCAAATTCATACAGTGCGCCTCTTTGATGAGGGTTTTCACCGTATCTTGTGTTAAATACTCTGTTTCCTACGATAAATCTTTTGTTTCCGAACCCACCGTTGAATCTTTCGTTCATATAGTTTGCAATCATACTGTCGTATGCGGCTGTGTGCTCATACGCTTTTATCATCAGATCTCTTCTGAATTCATATGTGTCTTTTTTCTCTTTAAGTGCGTTTACAACTGTATCGTAATCTTCCGGATCCGTTACAATAAGCACGTCTTTGAAGTTTTTAGCCGCGCTTCTTACCATTGTAGGCCCGCCGATGTCGATGTTTTCGATAATTTCATCAAAATCGTCCGTTCTTTCGATCGTTTCTTTAAACGGATATAAGTTAACCGCCACCAAATCTATTCTTGTAATTCCGAGTTTCTCAGCTTCCTCGTCGTCAATCCCGCTTCTGTATAAAATCCCTCCGTGAACGTAAGGATTAAGTGTTTTCACCCTTCCTCCGAAACATTCAGGGAATTTAGTAATTTCGCTGATGTCTATCGCATCGATTCCGTTTTCCTGGAGTATTCTTTTAGTCCCGCCGGTTGAGATTATTTCAAACCCCAAATCCACAAGCTGTTTTGCAAAGTCAACAATACCCGTTTTGTCAGACACGCTTAAAAGTGCTCTCATAAATTTTCCTTTTTTTATGGAATTTTACTATAATTTATAAAAGGATAAAAATGAAAATCGTTTTCAAAGATTTGGGACTTATCGAATACGAAAAGTTTTTAAAAATACAGGACTCCCTGACCCCCCTAAATGAAAACATAGTACTTTTCGCCACGCATTATCCCGTATATACCGTATCTTTGTCGGAATATAAAAACTTTCCTTTCGCCGTACCCGTCAAAAGAGGCGGAAGCATCACCTACTTTGACGAAGGCACCCTGATGGTTTATTTTATATTCAATGTAAAAAATCCGCCCAATTTTTTCAAAAAAATCAGAAAAATCACCGATATGTTTTTACAGGAATTTGCAATAGGCGCCGTTTACGACAAAACAAAGCCCGGTTATTACATACAAAACAGAAAACTGATCTCAATGGGATTCAGCTACATTGACGGACGTTCAAACCACGGTATTTCGATACATATAAACCCTGACCTCGAAAACTTCAACAAAATAAACCCGTGCAACTTAAGCGGGATTAAAGCAACATCATTGTATAATGAAGGTATAAAAATTTCAACCGCTCAGGCTAAAAACATCTTAAAAGAGATAATAACAGAGGTATTCGATGAAACCCAAAACAAAAGCTCCGGCGTTTGAGCATATTAAAAAAACGTACGAAATTATCAGCAAGTTAGGGATAAACACCGTCTGTTACGCTTCAAAATGTCCCAATATCGGCGAATGTTTTGAAAGAGGCACGGCTACGTTTATGATTTTGGGAAATGTATGCACGAGAAACTGCAGATTCTGCAACGTAACGAGCGGCAAACCTGCAGCAATAGATCCTGAAGAGCCTCTTAAAATCGCTAAGGCTGTAAAAGATCTAAACCTCTCATACACTGTAATCACATCCGTTGACCGTGACGATTTGAGTGATTACGGAAGCACCCATTTTGCGAATGTAATAAACACTATAAAAGATCTAAACCCCGGTGTAAAAATAGAAAGCCTCACTCCGGATTTCAAAGGTGATATAAACGCACTGAACACCGTGTGCGCCTCAGCCTCATACAAACTCGCGCACAATATCGAAACGGTAAAAAGGCTTCATAAAATATTAAAACCGCAAAGCTCATACACTTTAAGTCTGAAAGTACTAGAATACTATTCAAAATTCAAACCGACAAAATCATCTATTATCGTAGGATTCGGAGAGAGTTTTGAAGAGTTGGAGAGTACGATGAAAGACCTGATAAATTCCGGCGTAAAGCAGCTTACGATCGGACAGTACCTTCGTCCGAGCGACAAACATTTTGAGGTTGTAAAATACTACACCGATGATGAATTTGAAATTCTTAAAACCACGGCTTTAAATCTCGGCTTTGAAGCCGTTGTTAGCGGAGCGGTTGTCAGAAGCAGTTATTATGCGGACATATTATAAGGAGAAGCAATGAACATAGCCATACTTACAAGCGGAGGAGACAGCAGCGGTATGAACCCTGCGATTAAAAAGTTTGTCGAATATTCGTATTTAAAAAACCATACGCCCTACTTTATATACGACGGACTCGAAGGATTGATCGACGGAAAAATAAAAAAAGCCTCTTTCAAAGACGTCTCAGGCATAATATTCAGAGGCGGGACGATAATCAGATCGAGCAGAAGCAAAAGATGGTATGAAAAAACATATAGAAAACAGGCTTACGAAAACCTCAAAAAGCATGGTATCGACGCACTTGTAATCTTAGGGGGAGACGGCAGTTTCAGAGCGCTTGACGTGTTTTATAAAGATTTTAAAGTGCCGTTTATGGGTATCCCTGCAACAATCGACAACGATATACCGCTTAACGATTATACAATAGGCACCGACACAGCCTTAAACGTAATACGCCACGCAATAGACGAAATAAGAGACACCGCAAGTTCGTTTGCAAGGGCTTTTGTAATTGAAGTAATGGGAAGGGAATGCGGATATCTCGCACTCACAAGTGCGGTAGCCAACGGAGCGGAAATGTGTTTGATTCCGGAAGTTGAATACAGCCTTGAAAATCTCAAAAAAAGATACTTAAGCGAAATTAAAAACGGCAGGGGGTATTTTATCGCCATTGTTGCAGAAGGTTTGAAAATAACCGGTAAAATCAAAGAGTGGTTTGAAAAAGAAATAGGATTTGAAGCAAGAAGCACAATACTCGGACACATTCAAAGAGGCGGTTCACCTACCGTGTTTGAAAGACTCACAGCCGCCGAATTTATCGTAAAAGCATTAGATCACATCGAAAGCTCACCCGATAAGATCGTTACTCATAAAAACGGAAAGTTTATATTAAAAGATCTAAATGAAATAGTAACTTCAAAATACGCCCTAAACTCCGAAATGCTGAAAATCGCGGCACCTCTTATGGGAAAGGAATAAAATGAAAGAAGCGGAAATTTACGAAATTCTCTCCAAATACGAAATACCCCATCCGAAATACAGGGTTTTTAAGCTCTCGCAAAATCTGAACTTTGATATTTTTCCATGCGTATTGAAAATACACTCAAACAAAATTTCACACAAATCGGATGTCGGAGGCGTAATTACGGACATAAAAAACAACAGAAGCCTTAACGCCGCAAAAAAAAGAATAATCACCTCACTGAAAAAACACGGCATTGCCCTTGATGAAAACGACGAATTTATTGTCGAAGAGCAGTTAAGCGGGCTTGAGATGTTTATCGGCGGAATCAATGACAAGATATTTGAAAAAGTACTGCTTTTCGGAAAAGGCGGCACGTTAATAGAAATAGAAAAAGACATATGCTATATCGACACGTACGCTGATGATGAAGAAATCATAAAATCCGTAAACACTACAAAAATCTCCAAAATTTTCCCCCGTTTCAGAGGAAAGGATTATGATTTAAATCATCTTTTGGAGGTAATAAAAAAGTTTCAAAAAATGTTTGAAAACGAAGAGATTCTGGAGTTTGACATAAACCCACTGCTTTACACCGACAGAGGTCTTGTAGCGGTAGATGCGAGAATAAAAAAAGGAAGCGTCCGAAACGAAGAGTTTATTCCGAAAAAACACTCCGTTTTTGAGAATAAAAAAGTAGCCGTTATAGGTGCAACCGATAAAAAAGAAAAAGTCGGCTATGCAATAGCCAAAAACGCCCTCAAATCAAAAGCCAAAATCTATTTCGTAAACCCGAAATTAAAAAAACTTTTCTCAAAAAAAGTTTACACCCTTGACACCCTCCCCCAAGTCGATACCGCTGTTATCGCAATTCCGAGCGTATATGTGATAGAGAGCGTTAAAAAACTTGCAAAAAAAGGGTGTAAAAATTTTATAATCATAAGTGCCGGATTTAAAGAATCCGGAAACACATCCGCAGAACTTGAACTAAAAGAACTCGCCAAAGAATACAACATAAATATTATAGGTCCGAACTGTCTCGGAATCTACAACGACACCCTGAAACTGAACCTTACATTCGCAAAAAGCAGAATTTACTCGGGAAATATCGGCCTTGTATCCCAGTCAGGCGCCGTTTTGACCGCACTGCTTGATAAAGCCTCACATTATAAAACCGGCTTTTCTCATATAATTTCCATGGGAAATATGGCGGATTTTAATTTCGCACACGCCGTAAATGAACTGAACCGCCAAAAAAACTGCAAAACAATCTCAATCTACGCAGAAGGTCTGCAGTTCGGGAAAGAATTTTTAAAAGCAATCAGAAACTCACAAAAACCCGTGCTTTTATTTAAATCCGGTAAAAGCAAAGAAGCCAAAAAAGCCGCATTCTCGCATACGGGAAATATCGCGGGAAATTATGAAATGATAATAAGCCTTTCAAAAAGTGCGGGTGCGGTTATTAAAGATTCTATCGAAAGCCTTATTTACGCCCCGCAGTTTCAAAACGTAAAAGAAGTAATGATAGTAACAAACGCCGGAGGTCCCGGTGCGATACTTACGGACCTTGTGAGCGGCAAAAAACATCTCGCAACGCTTGATTCAAGCACATTAAGTGCCCTAAACCACGTACTCCCAAGCACTTGGTCGCACAACAACCCTATCGATATAATAGGAGACGCCACATCAAAAAGATACAACGACACACTGAAAATCATTCACGACAAAGCGGATCTGATATATGTAATAGTTACGCCGCAGTTTATGACCGATTCCGAAGAAATAGCGAAAATCCTGATCAAATACGAAAAAGCGGTTCCGGTATTTTTAGGCAAAAGATCTTTTATCAAAGCGTGTAAAATATTAAACAAATCAAGAAAACTCTATTTTACATCACTCGAAGAAGCCTCCAAAATTTTATAATTTTTTAATTTTTAAGCTCTCTTTAAAGTTTGGAGAGTTATAATTAATAAAGCCACTTAAAGGAGGCAGCTATGATGAAAGAAAAACTCCAGGAAATTCAGACTCTCATTAAAAATCTCCAGCAAAACGCTCCGGAAGAGACCAAAAACTTCTTTGAATTTTTAAAAAGCGTTGAAAAAGACGGTGCCGTAAGTGCCAAAAACAAAGAACTGATCAACATCGCCTTAGCCGTTGCGGCACAGTGTGAATGGTGTATTGCGTTTCACACACAAAACGCAATCAAACTCGGCGCCACAAAAGAAGAAATAGTAGAAGCGGGAATGCAGGCCGTGTTGATGCACGGAGGGCCGGCTCTTATGTATCTGACTCCTCTTTTTAACGCCATAGAAGAGTTCGGCAATGAATAGCGCAAGGGTTAAAAAGTTTTATTATCTGATGAAACTCGGCCGTGAATTCGAACTTGCAGCAAAACGTGAATATATGAACGGCAACATTGCCGGGTTTTTACATCTTGATATCGGTCAGGAAGCCGTAAGTGTGGGAACAATGCAGGCGTTTGACAAAGGGGATGTGTTTACGCATTACCGTGAGCACGTTCTTGCTCTTGCAAGAGGAATGGATCCGAGAGCCGTAATGGCTGAACTTTTTGGCAAAAAAACGGGTGTAAGCCGAGGAAAAGGCGGTTCAATGCACCTGTTTGAACCAAATCTTGATTTTTACGGAGGAGACGCAATAGTAGCCGGACATCTGCCGATTGCCACAGGCTGTGCGTATGCGAGAAAAATTCAGGGCGAAAATGCAGGTGTGTTTGCCATATTCGGTGACGGTGCGAGCAATGCGGGGGCTTTTTTTGAAAGTATAAACATTGCAAGCGCATGGAAACTTCCGATAATTTTCTTCCTTGAAAACAATTTTTATGCAATAGGAACGCATATTTCATGGGTAAGCCCGTTTATCGAACAGTTCAATAAAGTCAAAAACTACATGCCGACAAAAGTAATAGACGGTATGAACGTATGCGAAGTATATAAAGCGGTAAGTGAAGCGAAAGAATATATCGAAAACGGCCTCGGACCTTATTTCATAGAAGCGAAAACTTACAGATACGAAGGTCACAGCATGAGTGACGCCGGCAAATACAGAAGCGAGGAAGAGCTTGAAATATATAAGAGCAAAGACCCTATAGAAAATCTTAAAAAAGAAGCTCTGCTAAAAGGGATTGTTGAAGAAAAATATTTTCAGGAAACAGACGCAAAAGTAGAACAGATAATTAATGAAGCCGTAGAATTTGCCAAAAATTCTCCCGAACCTGATATTGAGGAACTGTATGAGGGAGTGTTTTGCAAGGAGTGTGAAAATGTTATACCGTAGTGCGTTAAACAAAGCCTTAGACGAAGCAATGGCTGCGGATTCGAGCGTGGTTGTTTTAGGTGAAGATGTCGGAAGATACGGAGGAAGCTACCGTGTAAGCGAAGGGTTGTTTGCAAAATACGGTGAAAACCGTGTAATCGACACCCCGATAGCGGAGCTTAGTATAGTGGGAAACGCAATAGGCATGGCAATTGCGGGACTCAGACCCGTAGCCGAAATTATGACGGTGAACTTTTCCCTCCTTGCAATGGATCAGATTGTAAACCACGCGGCAAAATTCAGATATATGAGCGGCGGAAAAATGACTGTGCCTTTAACTGTAAGAATGCCAGGAGGCGTATCAAGACAGCTTGCCGCACAGCACAGCGAAAGTTATGAAACACTCTACTCCTCAATCCCTGGCCTTATAGTTTTGAGTGCAAGTAACGCAACATATGCTTATCACGGTTTAAAATGGGCGATTTTCAGTAACGACCCCGTAATATTTTTAGAACATGAACTTCTGTATCCTATGGAGATGGAGTTTAGGGAAATTAAGAATTTCGATCCTTTTAAAGCGGAAATCGTCAAAGAAGGAAAAGATCTAACCATTATAACCTATCTGAAAATGAGATACGACGTAACCGAAGCCGCAAAAGAGCTTGCAAAAGCCGGAATCGATGTAGAAATAATAGATTTGAACTCCCTAAGGCCTCTTGATATAGATACAATAGCCGAGTCAATCAAAAAAACAAAAAAAGCGGTTATTGTAGAAGAAGACCACAAAACAGGAGGAATGGGGGCGGAAATAGCCGCACAGATTATGGAAACATGCTTTTATGATTTAGACGCACCGGTTTTAAGAATAGCGGGAGCCGATGTACCTATTCCTTATAACAGAAAACTTGAACTCGCATCAATCCCTACACCTGAAAAAATTGTACAGCAAATCCTTGAATGGAAGGCCCAAAATGGAATATAAAGTAACGATGCCTATTTTAAGCGATACGATGGATAAAGGTAAAATTACAAAATGGTACGTTAAAGCAGGCGATTTCGTAAAAAAAGGCGATAAACTCTGCGAAGTGGAAAGCGACAAAGCGGTTATGGATATTGAGAGTTTTGAAGAAGGGGTTGTAAAAGAAATCCTCGTAAAAGAAGGAGAGGAAGTTCCGGTAAAAAGCGTAATTGCTATTATAGAATCAGTTAAAAGTGAAAAATTAAAAGTGAAAAGTGAAGATGTTGAGGTAGAAGAGCCTGAAAATGAAAAACCAAAGCCGAAACAACCCGAAGAAAAAAACGAAATCAATTTAGACGATATAATTAATTCAATTGTTTCAAAACCGAAAAGTGAAATCAAAGGCACGGCATCACCGGCGGCAAAAAAAGAAGCAGCCAAATTCGGAATCGATATAGAAAAACTGCAAGAAAATAATAAAATCCCAAAACCGGCACATATTAAAGATATAAAAGAGCATATAATCAGCAGATATTTTACTCCAAAAGCCGCAAAACTGCTTAAAGAATACAACATTGAATACGACATATTCAAACTCGATCATAAAATTGACAGTGAAGAGGTATTAAACTATATTAAACAAAACAACATCCCAAAAATTACTCCCCTAACCCCAAATCAGCTTGCGGTTATTAAAAATCTTCAAAATTCCCTGACTAAACCGACGTTTTTCGTATTTGAAGAAATAGAAATCACAAAAAAAGAAGGTATAAAATTAACCGCCTTAATTTTAAAAGCACTCGCAAACGCCATGCAGAAAAATCCGCTTACACGCACCGTCTTACAAAATGACACACTTTTAACTTTCCCCTCCTCCAATATATCCGTAGCAGTAAGCAGGGATGACGGGCTTTTTATGTGCGTAATCAAAAACGCCGAGCAAAAAGATCTAAATGAAATAAACGAATGGTTAAAAGAGATAAAAAGCAAAAGATTAAGCGTTGAAGACCTTAGCGGTTCGACTTTCGGGGTGAGTAATCTTGGAATGTTTGATATTGAACGTTTTACGGCTCTTATCAACGACAAAGATGCAGGGATTGCCGCTTTTGGAAAATTAAGCGGAGGAAAAATAAAAGTCAGCTTCACGTTTGATCACAGAATACTAAACGGAACAGATGCCGCGGTGTTTGTTAAGAGTTTTAAAGAGGAGATAAAAAATGTATGACGTAATCCTTATAGGAGGCGGTCTTAATTACGCAGCCGCAATAGTTTTAAGCAAAGCCAGCAAAAAAGTTGCCCTCATAGAAAAAGATCTGAACCATTTAGGCGGAACGTGTCTGCATAACGGCTGCATTCCTTCCAAAAACCTGCTCCACAGAGCCAAAAGCGTAATTGAAAGCAAAGAAGAAGTTTTCACTAAATCCGCACACTTAAACCTTCAAAAACTGCAGGATAAAATAAAATCACGCATCCAAAAAAGCACCGAAGCCGTAACCGCACAGTGTAAAGCGGCAGGAGTTAAGCTGATTGAAGGCGAGGCATTTGTAACAGATGACGGTGTTGAGGTAAACGGAGAGATTATAAAAAGCGAATATACAATAATAGGCACAGGCTCTTATCCCAAAATACCGGAAGGTATTGAGTATGATTCTAAAAAAATAATCACTTCCGATGAAGCGTTAAACTTCAAACACGTGCCAAAAGAGATATCAATATACGGCACGGGGGCAATCGGGCTTGAAATGGCTTCTCTTTTTGCGGCACTCGGAAGCCGGGTCAACCTCATCTACAGACATAAAAACATTTCAAAAAAATCCCCTGATTCAATCACACAAAAACTTGAAACCCAGTTAAAAACACTCGGAATCAACTTGATACCGGAATTTTCTATACAAAAAGCCTTTGTAAAGGATAATAAAGTAATAATTCAAAGAGGTGATAAAATACTTTCATCCGAATACCTTTTGGTGGCGGCAGGAAGAGTTCCTGATACGAATGTTGTAAAAACAGATAAAATCAGAGTGTCTAAAGGAATCGAAACCGATGAATTTTTCCAAACATCAATGCCGAATGTATATGCAATCGGAGACTGTAACGGCAAACTTCTTTTAGCCCATGCGGCAAGGGCCCAGGCTCTAAACGTCGCCGATCAAATACTTGGTAAAAAAGAAAAACTAAACCTTGATAATATTCCGAAATTCATCTACACACTCCCTCTTTCATATGCAAACATAGGTGAAAGAAGCGAAAAAACAGCCGCCTTTCCTCTCTCATACCTTGGGATTTCGGGAAGCGGTTTTGGGGATGAAAACGGTGAGGTTATTCTTTATGCGGATGAAGAGGGCTTTTTATGCGGAGCGGATATATTCGCACCGAACGCCGAAGAGCTTATCGGAATAATCGCAACGGCACTTGAAGCCGAGCTTGATATAAAGACATTTAAAAAAGTTACTTTTCCTCATCCGACATATTCTGAGGCGATTGACCGGGCACTGAGGAAATTTCGCAGTATAAAATTAAAAGATGGATAATACTCTAAAGGAATATTAATGGTGTATCCTTTAAAATACTCCAAAGTAAAATATTACAGCTTCGTGCAGTTTTTTGCTGTGCAACACTCAAATTTTGCTAAAAAGTGCAAACGCAAGCGCCCTACGGGTTAAGTGCACTTTTTTTAACGCAAAATTTTCGTTAAAAACAGCAACGCTATAATATTTTTACTTTTTCGTTTAAATTACAAAAAGGACGGACATGAAAACAGATGATTACAAAAACATTCCCGTTGAAAAAGTAACAGCGGAATTTCAAACAGATATCAATAACGGCTTAAGCAGTGAAGAAGCAAAAAAAAGACTGAAAAAATACGGTCCGAACGAAATTCCCGAATATAAAGAGCCACTTTGGCACAGGATATTCAGAAGGTTTTGGGGACCGATCCCGTGGATGATTGAAATCGCCGGGATTTTAAGTGCAGCCGTTCAAAGGTGGGAAGATTTTACAATTATCATGATAATGCTCTTTACAAATGCGTTTTTGGACTTTTACCAGGAGCATAAAGCACTAAACGCAATTGAAGTGCTCAAAAAAAAGCTCGCAAGAAAATCGACAGTTTTAAGAGACGGAGAATGGAAAGAAATAGCTGCAAAAGAGCTTGTCCCGGGAGACATCGTCAAAATAAAAATCGGAGATATAGTCCCTGCGGATGTAAAACTTATAGGAGGGTCGGAATTTGTATCAATAGACCAGTCAGCCCTTACCGGAGAGAGTCTGCCTGTCACAAAAAAACCGGGGGATGTCGCATATTCAAACTCAATCGTTAAACAGGGGGAAATGACGGCACTGGTGGTTGCTACGGGACTTAATACATATTTCGGAAAAACAGTCGGGCTCGTGGCAAAAGCCGAGCACAATCAAAAAAGCCATTTCCAGAAAATGGTTATAAACGTCGGAAACTATCTGATTTTAATAACAGTCGTAATGGTTGCGTTGATTATTTTTGTCGGTGTTGAAAGAAATGAAAACCTTTGGGAACTTCTTGAGTTTTCTCTTGTTTTAACAGTAGCGGCAATTCCCGTCGCACTGCCTACCGTGCTTACCGTTGTAATGGCCGTAGGAGCGGTTAACCTTGCCAAAAAACAGGCGATTGTCAGCCGTCTTGCGGCAGTGGAAGAAATGGCCGGTATGGATATACTCTGTTCCGATAAAACAGGTACGCTTACACAAAATAAAATGACTGTCGGAAAAATTTTTACGTTTGCCAACCATACGGTTGAAGAAGTAATAAGATACGCCTTAATTGCTAGTAGAAAAGAAAACAACGACCCTATTGAAAAGCCAATATTCGAATGGGCCCAAAAAAACAGCATTAAACTTCCAAAATTTACACTTGAGAAGTTTATTCCGTTTGATCCGGTAAGAAAAAGAACTGAGAGCATAATTATATTAAACGGCAAAAAAATAATCGCAACAAAAGGGGCTCCTCAGGTAATTATCGAGCTTTGCGATTTGCAAGGTGTTGATAAAGATAAAGTTTTTGAAAAAGTACAGGAGTTTGCAAACGACGGATTCAGAACCTTAGGTGTTGCGTACAGATACGAAAACGAAGCCAAGTTTCATTTCTTAGGACTTATTCCTTTATATGACCCTCCAAGAGCCGATTCCAAAGAAGCGATTGAAGAAGCAAAAGCCAAAGGCGTCGAAGTTAAAATGGTAACGGGCGACAATGTGGCCGTCGCCAGATACATAGCCAAAATCTTAGGTATCGGTGAAAAGATCTATTCTATAAAAGATCTAAAAAACGAAACACATGACGAATATATAAAACTGGCTGAAATCATTTCAAAAGCACTTCTGAAATCTCTTGATATCAGCGAAGAAGAGATACAAAAAAAAGTAAATGAAATCATCTCACTCGTAAAAAAAGAAATAAGCACAACTCTTACAAAAGGCACGGTAAAAAGACACGAAAGCGAAATTGTAAAAATTATAGAAGAGGCAAACGGATTTGCGGAAGTTTATCCTGAAGACAAATATTTTATAGTCGACGAACTGCAAAAAGCCGACCATATTGTCGGAATGACGGGTGACGGGGTAAACGACGCACCGGCTTTGCGTAAAGCCGATACGGGGATTGCCGTAAGCGGTGCAACGGATGCGGCAAGGGCTGCTGCTGATATTGTGCTTTTGGCACCGGGGCTCAGGGTAATAGTAGACGCGATTAAGGAAGCCAGAATTACGTTTGAGAGAATGAAAAGCTATACAATATACAGAATCGCGGAAACCATAAGGGTGATACTGTTTATGACGCTTGCGATTGTAATATTTAATTTTTACCCTATTACGGCACTGATGATTATCCTTTTGGCGCTTTTAAACGACATTCCGATTCTTGCCATAGCTTATGACAATACAAAAATAGAAAAAAAACCGGTCCGCTGGGATATGCATGAAATGCTGGTACTCTCCACATGGCTTGGAATTGCAGGGGTTCTCAGCAGTTTTACAATCTTTTATATTACGATGGTATATATTCAGGCACATCCTGAGAGTTCCATTTTTCCTGACCTGCCGGCATGGGTAAATGCAGCCGATAAAGCGAGTTTTCTTGCGTTTGTACAGAGTGCATTTTTTACCAAACTCGTAATGGCTGGACACTGGACGATTTACAACACCCGTACGAGTGACTGGTTTTTCAAAAAACCGTATCCGAGCAAAATTTTAATCATTGCTTCTTTTTCGACAGCGTTTTTAGGGCTTTTAATAGGTGTTTACGGATTTGGAATCATTACACCTATCGGCTGGAAATGGGGTGTGTTTTTGGTCGTTTACACTTTAGTTTGGTTCGTATTTAACGATTTTGTAAAAAGAGCAGTCGTAAAACACTACAGAAAATCAAAAGGAATAGAGGTATTATGAACCCTGATTTGATTCATTTAATAATCACTACGGCATTTAGTTTTTTAATAGGCCTTGAGCTTAAAACCTATAAAGAAGAAAAGCATAAAGAAAATTCACTAATCGGATCGGTCAGGACATATACCCTCCTCGGACTTCTCGGATTTATATTTTACAAAATAGATATAAGGGTATATTTATTGGGACTTCTCGGGTTTACTGCCCTGTACGCTCTTTTTTATTACCAGAAACTTAAACAAAACAAATCAAGCATAATCATATTTCTTGTGGCGGAAGTCGTTTATTCTTTAGGCCCTGTAAGTGTTGAATACAGCATATGGATGCCTTCACTTATTTTCGTGCTTGTGGTGTTTATACTAAACTCAAAAACACATCTGCAAGATGTTATTAAAAACATCGACGTTAATGAATTTGAAACTTTGGGGAAATTTATACTCCTAAGTGCGGTAATCCTGCCTCTGCTTCCGAAAAACAACTTAAGTTTTATTGATATTTCACCGTTTAAAATATGGCTGGCGGTTGTAATAATTTCGGGTATTTCATATCTAAGCTACATACTGCAGAAATATTTTTTCAAAAACAAAGGGTATCTGATTACAGGCGTTTTGGGAGGGCTTTACTCTTCAACGGCCACGACTGTGGTTTTATCTAAAAAAGCAAGGGAGATAAACTCACCTATTTTAAACAGCGCCATAATAATCGCCACGGCCATGATGTATCTGAGGATACTTGCGATCGCATATATTTTTAACGCACAAATCGCAAAATCAATGAGCCTTTTTTATCTAGGGTTTGCCGCGGTTATGATAATAATCTCTTTTATTTTTTACAAAAACGACCGCACATCGGATTATATCAGCGATCAAAACCCGCTTGAGCTGCAAACCGCGTTTTTGTTTGCCTTTTTATTTGTGGCTATGATGGCCGTAACCAAATATATTACGGCACACTACGGAGACACAGGTCTTCAGATATTATCTTTCGTTATAGGTTTTACCGATATCGACCCTTATATCCTTTCACTCCTCACAGGCAAATACGTAATCGGCAAATCCATGCTTTTAAAAGCCATTTTTATAGCAACGGGCAGCAACAACATTCTAAAAGCCATATACGCAGCATATTTCGGAAGGAAAAACACGGCTTTATCATCACTTATTCTTATAGTTCTTGGAATATCAACAATTTTTGCGGGAATTTACTTTTTTTAAGAATAGTTTAAGTAAAAAGCCTCTATAATACTTATAATAAGTTTATGATAAAGGACTCCCATGAACTACGTAAAATTCTTCAAAGAACTCTCAATCAAAGATGTTGACGAAGTCGGCGGTAAAAACGCAAGTTTAGGTGAAATGTACAATAAACTAACTCCTCTTGGTGTAAACGTTCCAAACGGATTCGGCGTAACGGCCGGAGCATACAGATATTATCTCAAACACAACGGCCTTGATGAAAAATTCGCCGGAATTTTCAAAAACTTCAATCCGGAAGATATTGACAAATTAAAAGAAGTCGGGAAAACCTGCAGAGAATTAATCATGCAAGGAGAACTGCCAAAAGATCTAAAAGACGAAATCTTAAAAGGATACGAAGAGCTTAAAAAAGAGTATGGAAACGATGTAAGTTTGGCAGTCAGAAGTTCCGCAACTGCGGAAGATTCTCCTACCGCTTCATTTGCGGGACAAAACGAAACATACTTAAACATAAAAGGAGAAGAAAATCTTCTTAATGCCTATAAAATGTGCCTTGCAAGCAACTTTACCGACAGAAGCATAAGCTACAAATATACCCACAACTTCGATCCTTTGAAAGTGTATCTTGCCGTAACGGTTATGAAAATGGTAAGGAGCGACAAAGGCAGCAGCGGTGTAATGTTCAGTATCGACACCGAAACAGGATTTAAAGACGTGGTGTTTATAAACGCCGCATGGGGTCTTGGAGAAAACGTGGTTCAGGGAACGATCGACCCGGACAGTTTTTTTGTTCATAAACCTACATACAAAAAAGGCCACAAAGCCGTACTAAAACGCAAACTCGGAAACAAAGAAAAAATGATGATCTTTTCCGAGAAAAAAGAGACAACAAACCTCGCCGAGCAGTTTACCAAAAACATAAGAACGCCTATTGAAAAGAAAAAACAGTTTGCAATTAGCGATGAAGATGTATTGGTGCTCGCAGGATGGGCTATAAAAATAGAAGAACACTATACTCAAGTAAACGGCCACTATACGCCGATGGATATGGAATGGGCGAAAGACGGTGTCGACGGTAAACTGTATATGGTTCAGGCAAGGCCTGAGACGGTACATTCCCAGGAAAAAGTAAACGAATTTGAAATATACAAACTAAAAGAAAAATCAAACGTAATCCTAACCGGTAACGCAGTCGGGGAAAAAATAGGAGCAGGAAAAGTAAAAATACTAAAAAGCATGGCGGAAGCGGATAAATTCGAAAAAGGAGATGTTTTAGTTGCAACCACTACAAGCCCCGACTGGGAGCCTGTGATGAAAATAGCAAGCGCCATCATCACTGAAACCGGCGGCAGAACATGCCATGCGGCAATTGTAAGCCGAGAGCTTGGAAAACCGGCAATCGTAGGAGCCAAAAACGCCACTAAAATACTCAAAAACGAACAGGAAGTTACTGTAAGCTGTGCGGAGGGGGAAGTCGGAAAAGTTTATGAGGGAATACTCGATTTTGAAATAGAAAAAGTGGATATATCTAAACTGCCCCGCCCTAAAACAAAAATAATGATGAACCTCGGAAACCCGGAACTCTCATTCAGTCTGGCAAAACTGCCGGTTGACGGTATAGGTCTTGCAAGAATGGAGTTTATTATAAACACATACATCAAAGCACATCCGATGGCTATTAAACACCCGGATATTTTAAGTGAAACGGAAAGGGCTCTGATTGATGAACTCGCATTCCCGTACGACGGCGATCCGATAGACTTTTTCGTAAAAACATTAAGCGAAGGTGTCGCGACACTTGCTGCGGGCGTTTATCCTAAAAAATGTATAGTCAGAATGAGCGACTTTAAATCAAACGAATACGCAAACCTTTTAGGAGGAAGACACTTCGAGCCGATTGAAGAAAACCCGATGATCGGATTCAGGGGAGCCGCAAGATATACGCATCCGAGTTACAAAGAAGGGTTTGAACTTGAATGCATTGCAATGAAAAGAGCCATTTATGAAATGGGATTTGAAAATATTGTGATTATGATTCCGTTTTGCAGACGTGTGGAAGAAGCGAAAAGAGTCAAAGAGCTGCTAATCAAATACGGACTCGGCGACGTTGAAACATATATGATGTGCGAAATTCCTAATAACGTAATTTTAATAGACGAGTTTTTAGAAGTGTTTGACGGTATCAGTATCGGAACAAACGATTTAACTCAGCTCACTTTAGGGGTTGACAGGGATTCTCAGATAGTTGCGTTTGATTATGAAGAAAGAGACGAAGGCGTTAAAAAAATGGTTAAAATGGCCGTCGAAGGCGCTAAAAGAAACAAAAAATATTCAGGTCTTTGCGGTCAGGCACCAAGTGATTATCCGGAATTTGCGGAATTTTTAGTAAGCATCGGGATTGAAAGTATGAGCTTGAATCCTGACAGCGTGCTGAAAATCATTAAAGATATTGCGGAAATGGAGAATAAGTAAACAGTTAAAAGTGAAAAATGTAAAGTGAATTTATAAAGGATTATTATGGAAAAACAGGCATACGAACAAAGTTTTGGAGCAGCCAAAATAGTAACAGGCTCCGCCCACATTCTCGACACCGGAAAAAGCAAAATCTTAATCGACTGCGGTATGTTTCAGGGACTTAACGAACATTTAAACTATGAACCTCTCGGATTTGACCCCAAAGAAATCGACGCACTTATCATAACGCACGGTCACTTAGACCACGTGGGAAGAATTCCACTTCTTTACAAACAGGGCTTCAGGGGTAAAGTTTTTGCGCATCCCGCCACGTTTGACATCGCAAAAATAGTTCTTTTAGACAGTGCGAAATTACAAGAAGAAGAGTACAAAACACGATACAAAAAAGCACAAAGAAGAGGCGAGGAAGACAAAGTAAGAAAGCCTCTGTACACTCAAGATGAAATAAAAGAGATTTTCAAAAACTTAAACCGGGTAAAAGTGGAATACGATAAAAAAATAAAAATTACAAAAGACATAAAAGCCACATTCAAAGACGCCGGGCATATACTCGGCAGCAGTTTTGTAGAAATCGACTTTAAAGAGTTTGATATCAAAAAAAGAGTGGTTTTCAGCGGAGATCTTGGCAATAAAAACAACGGCATACTCCCTACCCCGGCAAAACCAACATATGCGGACGCTTTATTTATAGAATCAACATACGGAGACAGAAATCATAAAAACATAGATGAAAGTATAAGGGAGTTTAAAAAGGTAATAATCGATACCCTTCTTAACGGCGGAAATGTATTAATACCAACATTTGCCATAGAAAGAGCCCAGCAGGTTTTATGTATACTTAAAGAAATGAGCGAGGAAAAATCGCTTCCGAAATCCGCCAAAGTTTTTCTTGACTCCCCAATGGCTACAAAAGTAACATCAGTATACAAAAAATGGGACAAACTCCTGAGCGGCAAATGCAAATCATACAAATCCCACCCTTTTGAATTCAAACAGCTGCGTCTGGTAAAAGACGTCGAAGAGAGCAAATCCATAAACAAAATAGAAAGAGGAGCTGTGATAATCGCCGGAAGCGGAATGTGTAACGGAGGAAGAATCCTGCACCACCTAAAACACCGTCTGTGGAACCCGAGAAACGCTCTTTTATTTGTAGGATATCAGGCAAAAGGCACGCTCGGACGTGAAATTGTCGACGGAGCAAAGTTTATTAAAATTTTCCACGAAGAAATAATGGTAAAAGCGAAAGTGCATACTATTAACGGATTTTCCGCACATGCGGATCAAAGTGAACTTCTTGAATGGATGAACGAGTTTGAAAAACTTGATAGAATCTTTTTGATACACGGGGAAGAAGACAAACAAACAATTTTTAAAGCGGTTATAAACTCATACTTCAATAAAAAAGCCCATATTGTTAGCGAAGGGGAAAAGATCTATCTTTAATTTCCTCCCCATCTGCTTAACAATGCTACATTAACTTTGAAATATCTTGGAATATCGTTACCGTCATATGTTCCTGTTTTTGTTGATGCTTCCGCAGCTACGTCAAGCTGAAACCATTTTAAACCGAATCCAAGACCGGCAGTTACAATAGTACCTTCTTCATCCTGAATCATATTTCTCATAGCACCTGCTCTGATACTCATCCAGCTTCCGGGATGAATATTTACACCTCCTCCGACATATTGTGATTTAAAATCTTTAATTCCGGTATCATTTTCAGTTAAGTCGATATCCATTGCAAAAGTAATCCAACTTGTTAAATCAACGGCAACACCTCCTCTCCACATCGGGGAGACTTTATATTTACTTCCGTCATAATAATCAAACTCCGGAGAGTTTAAATATTTACCTACAAGCCCCATTCTAAAATCACCGGCATCAATAAGCATACCTAAATCGACACCGAAGTTCGTAGAAGTTTTACTGTTTTCATTTAATGAATCTTCAAGCTCGTCACTGTCTGTATCAAGTGCAAGAATCTGTTTATAGGTAATTCCCTGCATATATTTTATATTGATACCAAGACTGATATTTGCTCCGTTTACTTCAAAATCAGTCGCATAACTTATAGGAACCTCCGCAATAGCGATTCCGTCAACATTTAAATATGTCAAATTATTATCAAGTGCGTACTCAAGTGAGTAGTCTTTATATGTCTGTTCATCTGTCGCACCGTATGTATCCGTATCAGGATAATAGTAATAATAACCGCCGTTTTCTTCATCTTTGAAAATAAGATACAGATGCTGTCTGTCAATTACCGCATTGGCTGTCAAATCACCAAGAGCATAAACACCTATTGCAAAATGCCCCGCCTGAAATGCAAATGCAGCGGTTGGATCAATGCTTATTCCGTTTCCTTGAGAAAGTTTATATATTTCATTTAAAGCACCTTTTATGTTACTGATAGTGGTTTCGTCATTGCTTCCGCTAATAGGTGCATTATCAGCAATCGTATCGATAGTATCTGTCAGTTCATATTCATTTGCAAGTTTATCGATAGGGTCAATTAAGTTTATTTCCCTAATACCTATACCTGCATTTAATGAAAACTCAACAGTATATTTAGTTTTTGCAAGTAGTGCCGGGTTGTAATAAGCTGCAGTTGAACCTGATGCGTTAGCAACACCTGCACCACCCATCCCAATAGCTTTAAATCCAAGAGGCTGGAAATCAAGTCCGAAGAGTGAAATCGCCGCTAACGTTGATAATAATACCTTTTTCATAACTTCTCCTTAGTCAAACTTCCATGTTACTTGCAATCCGCCTCTTAAACTTTGAGTGATATTAGTAGGCCATATTACAGTCTGCCCGTTGTATGTTTTTGTTTCACCGTCTCTGTACATGTATGAATAGTTACCGAACACACCCATTTCAAGGCCTCTGAAAAGAGTATATCCCATATATAATGACGTATCAAGGTTAAACCCGGTCGCATTGTCAAATGTCAGTTCAGGAGCGGCTGTGTTTTGCAAATCCTGATAAACAGGAAGTCCCGCAGTCAGTTCATATTTTATTCTGAAACCTTTTTTGGCAGCAGTCGCGCTTTCAAACCAATACCCTACATCAAGTGTAGCCGTAGCAGATGTTTCCTCAACAAGCTGAGTCGTTCCCGCATCCGGATCATTAAATCTTTTAAAGGTATTTAAAATATAACTAAACCCAAATGTAAGTCTATGCTGGTTTGTAAGTTTGTAATGTAATAAAAACTTCATTGAATTGCTCATAATAGTCGCATAGTTTTTAACTATAGTAGTATCATCTCCCCTGTCAAGCCACTCTTCAGTGGTTGTATTAGGTTTAAGTGTAGATGCGAAATCCATAGAAAGATCCCACTTGTCGTTAAACTTAATTAATCCACCGCTTAAATAAACCGGGCTTGTTACATTAACCTTCGATTTAATCGCAACCTGTTCGCCTTTTAAGTATGTTTTACCGTTTTCT
>Ga0256843_1000842_pt1 | contig 25319 bp, 29 predicted proteins | sample AlvinellametaG_FD_191572 | JGI IMG/M metagenome (GOLD analysis project Ga0256843, IMG submission 191572) | Pompeii worm associated microbial communities from hydrothermal vent at the East Pacific Rise, Pacific Ocean - Alvinella | ecosystem: Host-associated > Annelida > Integument > Unclassified ... | reverse complement strand
TCACTGAATTTTTTTACATCCGCTTTTGCTAAAGGGACATCTAAAATAGAACAGATTTCTTTTGCAAAATCAACACTAGCAGAACCAGCAAAAATTTTATAACCACGCATCAGGTTTCCTTAGGAAGAATTAGACTCCCTTAAAGAGGAAGTCTATATTTGGTGCAATTATACAAAAAATGTGCTGAGGGTATATTGAAGAGTTACTGGCAGTTTGAACAAAGCCCTGAAAAAACAAGGTCTGCTTTGTTAATTTGAAAGTTCGTTTGATGGGATGCAAGTTCACTTATCGCACTCAAATCGAGTGTAATATCTTCAACCATACCACATTTGTCACAAACAAGATGAGAGTGAGCTTCTTTTGTTAACTCATATACAGATTTTTGATTTGGAATTTTAATCTCTTGTATAAAAGCATTCTCAATCATTATATTTATATTTTTATAAATTGTAGCCAGTGAGATAGAGTTGAATTTTTTTAGAAGGGTCTCATAAAGATCTTCAATATTCACATGGCCTCGTTTATATAAGGTATTTGCTATCTCTATACGTTGTGGAGTAGCTTTTAAATGGTGTGCTCTTAAGCTGTCAGTAAAATTATTCATGCGCGTATTATACAAAAAGAAACTTTAAAGTATTACTTTTTCTCAAAAGAGTTAAGTTTTCTTAAAGTATTTTTTGAAGTTTAATGAATGTTGAAAAGAGAATAGCACTTTTGTCAATATGTGAACTCTTCATTTTCAGTTCACTCTCTAGTAGAAGTTCATGGAGTTTGTAATAAATCTGAGGCTTTATTTTAATAGCCAAAGAGGCTTTTTGTTCTACAATAAATTTTGGAGCAGGATAGCCTAAAATTTCCAATGCATTAGGTGCACCATTTACACGGATATAGATATTAAACATATAGAGTTGTGTAAGATAAGATGTTAGTGCTGTGAGTATGCGTATTTCATCTTCACCATGTTCTAAAATATTTTTTAGATCTTCTTTAAAATCTTTTTTCTCTAAAAGTTTTTTAAAAAAGTCATCAAGATTAATCTCTCCAAGACCATAAACAAGAGCATCTACATCTTTAGTTGTTATTTCACGATCAAAGACTTGAAATTTTTCAATTTCATTCGCAGCAAGTGCAACATCTCCATTATGGATTTTTAAAAGATGAGAGAGTGTGTATTTATCAATATTAACTCTCTTTTCCTCTGCAATCTGTGTAAGTAGATTTTGTGCTTCATACTCTTTTGGATGGAAAAAACGGACATTCATTGTCTTTGTTTTTGCAAAACTTTTTGCATTATTGTAGCTTTTGTGATCACTGCCATAGTAGGCATAGACAAAAATATTGTCAGGATTTTTTGCAGTTAATTCCAGAAGGCTGTCAAGTTCTTTTTTTGGAATTTTTTTTTGACTTTTTATGATGAGGATGTTCTGGTCTCCAAATAAAGAGCCTTGTGCAAGATGCGATTTTGCAGAGCTAAAATCATACTCATCATGATAGTAGCTGAGGATGTTTGCATCTTCTATGGTTGTAAGCATTTTCGTGTACATATCAATTAAAAAACTGCTCTCTCCAAAAAATACAAAAGAGTTAGAAATACTTTTGTTTCTTATATGATTGTCAAACTCGTTTTTATACATCCTCTGCTTTTCCTACAACTGAAGCATAGATACGGGCCTTTGCAATATCTACTTTATCAATACGTACTATAACATTTTCAAAAAGGACAACATCATTTGCAGTTGTAATATTAAGACGTGCACCTATGATAGTGTCATGTAAATCTGCTTTTATTTCAGGGTCTGTACCAACTATACGGGCTCTGAATTCACAGCCAAGATTCTCTTTTGCCCAGCGAGCATATTTTCGTGCTTTATACTCAGCTTCAATACTGCTTGCCTCTCGCTCTTTTTCACTTATCATCATAGAGAGTGTCTCTATGTTTCTTAAGACATACGACCCCTCTTTTTTATCACCTTTTGCTATGGCTTTTAGAAGGCGGTGAACAATAAGATCAGAGTAGCGTCTTATGGGTGAAGTAAAGTGTGTATACTCATCAAATCCAAGTCCAAAGTGACCGGAATTAAGAGGGGCATAACGTGCTTGCATCTGTGCTCGAATAATGAGGGTATCGACATCAGACTCTATGCCCATTTCCCGAGCTTGTTGTTGAATGGCTTCAATAGTCTCTTTTATAGTACTTTTGATCTCTATATTCATACCAATTGCTGAGAGTTCTTGGTAGAGCGTTTGGAGTTTACTTTGGCTTGGTGGTTCATGAATTCTAAAGATACCTCTATCATAACGTTTTGCAGCCTCTTTGTTTGCTAAAAGCATACAATCTTCAATCAGTGCATGAGAAGGTGTCTCTTCTGATTCTGTTGTTGCAATAAGATTTGTATCTTCATCAAGTTGCATAGAGATTTCAACAGAGTGAAAGTCAAAACCATGCTGCAGACGCTTTTCTTTGAGTCTGTCTGTAATAACACGTAGTTTTGTCAAAGAAGCAAAGATTACTTTTTCCTCTTCTGTATTAGCTGTGAGTTTACCTTCAAAAAATGCATCAATCTCTTCATAGTTAAATCTTCTGTCTGAATGCATGAGTGCTTCATATACTTCTGAGTGTGTGACTTCAAGGCTTTTTATGTCAAGTTTCATCTCAAAAACATAGGCTAGTCGATCAATATGGGGCTGTAGGGAACAGAGTGTTTCACTGAGTTCTCTTGGTAGCATTGGAATAGATCGATGTGGAAGGTAGATAGAAAAACCTCTGTAGATTGCTTCATTATCAAGAGCACCAAAAGGTTTTACATACTCGCTGACATCGGCAATAGCTACATAGAGTGTAGAGTTTTTATCATCCCAGTAGATGGCATCATCAAAATCTTTTGCAGTAACAGGATCAATAGTACAAAAGGGTAGATCACGGAGATCTTTTCTCTTTGGATGTTTTTTTGCATCAACAGGAGGGAATGAGCGAGCAATTTTGAGTACCTCTTCATCAAATTCATCATGTTTATTGTACTGTGCAAGAACAATTTTCTCATCAACTTTTGGATCATCCATTGAACCTAGTTTTTCAACAACTTTATGCTCTTGATGATCAATTTTAAAAACATCACCAAGTTGGTAGTTTTGTAGTTCATCAGCTGTAAGTTCAGCACCTACTGGATGATCTGTTTTAATATCTACAAGAGATTTATGTCCATACTTTTCTATAATATAGGCAACACCATAACTCTCTTCTCTACCAACAACTTCTGCAATTTTTGCAGTTGCTCCACCGCGTTTACCTATTAATCGTTTTGCAATGATTAAATCACCTTCAGTAGCACTACCTATCTCTTCAATATAAAGATCTTTTACATTTTCACCAATAACATGCAGATAAGCAGTTCCTTTTTGGACAAGTCCCAAAACACCAGCTCGATATTTTGAATTGAATTTATAAGTATCATTTTTAAAGGTAAGATATTTTTTATCAAGCCACTCTTTTATAAGAAGGAGTTCTTCATCTGAGATGTCTTGTTCACTCACGCCATGCGTGAGTTTTATAAGCAGTGTTTTTAGTTCGTGCAATTTATTCAAAAGCCTCTATAGCTTTTTCAAAGCTTGGCATATCAAGACCATAGGACTCAATAAGCTCTTTAGCTTTACTAATACTCTCTTGTGTCACTATACCGTTTATTGGAACTGTAACACGAACAACATTTAAAATTTGTGCAGCACGTTTATCATCTTCTTCAGCGTTCGCAGGGTTTTGGCAATTTTTGATAACATCAACAAGCCCCTCTTCAAACTTCCACTGAGCAAAGATTGTCGCACTTACTTCTGGTGTGTCAACACCCACAACTTCTCGCTCTGCTGCTTCAACAGTATCTAACTCTTGAAGTGCATTTTGAAACTCTTCTTCTTTACCATCTGCAATAACTTGTTGTGCTATTAATACTTTCCCAATTTCAACTAAAAATGCTGCAGGTGAAAGAACACCAAGAAGTCTATTCTCTTTTCTTAGACACCATGCAGTCATTAAAGCATGTTGTTTTTTAGAGAGTGTGGCAAACATTTCATTTGTAATACCATAAGGAGAGAGATCAAGTGCAAAACTTTTTTTAACGATAGAAGCGAGTGCAAAGCCGCGAACAGTACCCATTCCAAAAAGACCAACTGCTTGACTAATGGCATTGATCTCACGTGAGAAGCCATAAAGTGGAGAGTTTGCAGCTTTTAGGATATCTGCTGTTAGAAGTGGGTCTTTCTCTAATATTTTAACCATATCATTAAAAGTAGAGTCTGGGTCTTGATAAACCGCTTCAATCTGCATTGCCGATTCAGGAAGTGGTGGAAGTTGTTTAATTTTTTTAAGTATTTCTTCTGTCATATTTATGCTCTCTTTGAATTTTATAAAGAAGAATGCCTCTTTACATCTTAATATGTTCATAATTATAGTACCAATAGATAAATCAACACTGAATATTTACAAAAAACTGATATTATTTTTCACATAATAAAAAAAAGGAAAATATAGATGGACGCAGAAGCGATATTGACACAGCTTGGATATGCACCTAATGATGCACTTAAAAAGCAACTCAAAGAGATTCAAGAGAGTACACCCGGATATGAAAAAATTGAAAAACATATCTTAGATTTAAATGAACACTTAAAAGTTAATAATGCCTATGTGGCCCTCTCAAATACTACAAATCACTTAAAAATCAAAGTAGATTCTTTAACACCAGAGTTAGCTGAAGAAGCACACGAAAAAATTCAACATTTCAGTGAAAAGTATAAAGTAGATATAGAAAAATTACCGAATAAAGAGACCTATTATATTTTGGGATTTCACAACTAAAGGTGTTTTTTGAAAGAACCGATGAGTATTGAGGGCTATGATGCCCTCATAGAAGAGTTTAAATTTCTTTTAGAAGTTGAAAAGCCTAAAACTGCACAAGAGAAATTAGTAGCTGCTGCATTAGGTGACCGTAGTGAAAATGCTGATTATCAAGCTGCAAAAGAGAAGTTGCGATTTATAGATAAACGGCTTTTTTATCTTAATAAGATGATCCAGAATGCACAGGTTATAGATCCTTCTTTGCATGAGCATAAACGAGTATCTTTTGGTAGTACTGTTACTCTTTTGGATTTAGATTGTGATGAAGACCAAACTTTTACAATTTGTGGTGTTTTAGAGAGTGAGATAGAAAACGGTCTCATATCTGTACACTCTCCATTAGCTAAAGCAATGCTTGGCAAAGAGGTTGGTGATGAGTTTAAAATCAAATTGCCAAAAGGCATAAAAGAGTATGAAATAGAAAATATTGAGTATAAAAATATCTACTCTTTAAAGAAAAATATCCGCACAAAGAGCGATTACGCATTCCATTAAAATAATTTTTACCATCATTTAGATATAATCTCTTTTTAAAAACTAAATTTTAGGATTCCACCGTGAGCCAACAATTACCAGATATAGATACGCAATTAGCTAACCATAAGTTAAGTCAAGAAGATTATACACATATCAAACAGATTTTGGGTCGTGAACCAAATCTAGTAGAACTTGGAATTTTTTCTGCAATGTGGTCTGAACACTGTTCATATAAATCTTCAAAGATCCACTTGAAAGGTTTTCCAACATCTGCACCATGGGTTATTCAAGGGCCGGGTGAAAATGCTGGTGTAATTGATATAGGTGATGGATATGCTGCAGTATTTAAAATGGAATCACATAACCATCCGAGTTTTATTGAACCATATCAAGGTGCAGCAACAGGTGTTGGTGGAATTATGCGTGATGTCTTTACTATGGGTGCAAGACCGATTGCTAACTTGAATGCACTCCGTTTTGGTAATGTATTAAATGATGATAAAACTTCAAAACATCAACGTTACCTTGTACGTGGTGTAACTGAGGGGATAGGTGGTTATGGTAACTGTATGGGTGTACCTACTATTGGTGGAGAGACGAGTTTTGATGAGTGTTATAATGGAAACATTTTAGTAAATGCATTTACACTTGGCCTTGCAAAGAGTGATGAGATTTTTTATGGTAAAGCAGAAGGTACGGGAAATCCTGTTTTATATGTCGGTGCAAAAACAGGTCGTGATGGACTAGGTGGGGCTGTTATGAGTTCAGACTCGTTTACTGAAGAGTCAAAATCGCTTCGTCCTACTGTACAAGTTGGAGATCCTTTTACAGAAAAACTTTTACTTGAAGCATGTTTAGAACTTTTTAAAACTGATCATGTTATTGGTATTCAAGATATGGGTGCAGCTGGACTAACATCTTCATCTTTTGAGATGGCAGGACGTTCAGGTTCGGGAATGATTATGCATTTAGATAAAGTTCCAGCTCGTGAAGAGAATATGACTCCATATGATTTTATGCTCTCAGAGTCTCAAGAGCGTATGCTTCTGTGTGCGAAAAAGGGAAGTGAAGAGGAGATCATTAAGATCTTTGAAAAATGGGATTTGGATGCTGCTGTTATTGGTGAAGTGACAGATACAGGGAATATGGAACTTTTTTGGCATGGAGAAAAAGTTGCTGAGGTTCCAGTTGATCCGGTTTCAGAAGAGGCACCAGAGCTTAATCGTCCAATGAAAAGACCACAATATTTAGATCTTATCAAAGATATTACGATTAATGACTTTCCAAAAGTAGAGAATCAAAAGGCATTTGAGACACTTACGAAATCTATGGAAGTAGTTGATAAGTCTTGGATCTATACACAGTATGATTCAATGGTACAGACAAATACTGTAAAAAAAGGTGGAGAACTTGATGCTTCTGTTATCCGTGTCAAAGAGAATGGTAAAGCACTTGCTATGAGTGCTGATTGTAATGTTCGTTACTGTTACATCGATCCTAAAGGTGGTGGAGCTGCTGCAGTAATCGAGTCTGGTCGTAATGTTGCTATGAGTGGTGCTCGTCCACTAGCTATTACAGACTGTCTTAACTATGGTAATCCAGAAAATCCAGAAGTAATGTGGCAATTTGGTGAGGGTTGTTTAGGGATTAAAGAAGCATGTGCTGAGCTTACAACTCCGGTTATTGGGGGAAATGTATCACTTTATAATGAGACAAATGGGGTTTCTGTTTTTCCTACACCTTCAATTGCAACTGTAGGTGTCAATGATGACCAAAACAATGTTCTTTTTTCTAATTTTCAAGAAGAGGGAAATCATCTCTACCTTGTAGGTGAGAGTAAAAGCGAATTTGGTGGATCTCTCTATATGAAAGAGATCTGTAATGTTGTTGCTGGAAAACTTCCCGAGATTGATTATGCAAAAGAGCTCGCACTTTGGGATCTTGTTATTGAAGCAAATAAAAAACATCTTTTAGAATGTGCAAAAGATGCTTCAAGTGGTGGTGTGGCGATTGCACTTGCTAAGATGGCCGCAACAAGTGGACTTGGATGTGATGTTAGTATGAGTGTAGAGGATGAAAGAGATATTTTTGCTGAATCTATGAGTCGTGCTATAGTAGAAGTAAAACCTGAAAATGTAGAGGCTTTTGAAGCAATGTTAAACGGACTTACTTGTGAAAAGATAGGTATTGTTGGTGGTGATATGATTAAAATAAATAATGTTTCTATGAGTATGGAAACATTAAAAGACAACTATTTCAATACTTTCAAACGTGTAATCGAACAAGATCTTTAAAAGAAAAGAAGTCTAATAACTTCTTTTCTCCTCTCCTCTTCTAAAATATAATTTTTTTCTATTTTAAATATAATAAAAACTAATCTGTTTAATAACTTTAATTTTATAACTCTCAGTGTATAATTGCACAAACAATTTAAGGAATGTAACGTGATTAAAAATTTATTGGCACTTATTGGTGCTTTAGTTTTAGTTGTAATGGTAGGTGCTTATGTAGTAATGGGTCCAAAAGTAGGGAAACTTGACAGTGGAGCAATGCCTGCATTTATGGATATGTTTGAGAAAGTTCTCAAAGATGGAGATCCTGCAAAGGCTATGATGAAAGAGTACAAAATTCAAGAAGATGTAGCTAATGAAGATGTAATCGAATCTATCAAGGCACTTGCGGAAGAGTACAATATGCGTGTAGTAGGTGATACAAAAATGTTTACAATTGCTGATGCAAAACCTAATCAGGTTAAATTTGTAGAGAATGTTTCACTTTGTAGTCTTTATATCGCAAAAAAATTCTTAAATCACTCTAGATATTTTGGTGGATTTATGCCATGTAGAATTATGCTTGTAGAGTATGGAAATGGTGATAGATATTTAATTACTATGGATTTAACTCTTGCTATTCATGGTGGATTTCCACTTGGTAAAGAGATGTTAGAACTTGCTACAAAAGTTCAAACAGCTATGGATGAGATTCCAGCACGTGCAGCAAAAGGTGATTTTTAATCACCTGCTGTATACCCTTACTCTCTTTATATAAATAAAACTTATATTTTCTATCCTAAAACATAATTTAAAATCTCAATTTACTTTTATATTAATAAGTGTATAATCTCACAGAATTTAGATAAAAGGAACTTACATGAGAAGAAGTTTAATAACTGCGATACTTGCAATTGGTTTTGCATTTTTTGCAACAGGATGTTCAACTATGCATATGGGATGGACAGCAGTAACTGGTCAGCACAAGCTAGATGACGGTGCTATGAAAGCATATGATGATATGTTTAGTGAAGTTGTTGAGTATGGTGACCCTGCTCGTGCGATGATGAATGAGTATAAAGTTGCTGAAGATGTTTCAAATGAAGATGTTATTGAGTCAATCAAGGCACTAGCTGAAGAGTATAACATGAGAATCGTAGGTGATACTAAAATGTTTACTATTCCTGATGCTAAGCCGGGCGAAGTGAAATTTGTTGAAAATGTTTCTCTTTGTAGTTTATATATTGCAAAAAAATTCCTTAACTATTCAAGATACTTTGGTGGATTTATGCCATGTAGAATTATGCTTGTAGAGTATGGAAATGGTGATAGATATTTAATTACTATGGACTTAACACTAGCAATTCACGGTGGATACCCATTACCTCCTGAAATGTCAGAACTTGCAGGTAAAGTTAAAGTTGCAATGGAAGAGATTCCAGCACGTGCAGCAAAAGGTGACTTCTAGAAATCCGCTAGTCTTAACACTTCGTAAGCCACCTCTTCATAGGGGTGAGCTTCTTTTAAAACTTCAACTGCTTTTTTTATAAGCTCATCTGAACATATCATTTCTACTTTATACTCGTTGACATACTCTATAGTATCTTTTGTACCTATATATGGATTTGCATTATTGATTGGTTTAAACTGCCCTTGACCAAGAACCTCAAAGGAGCAAGACTCATAGTTGTTGAATTTTCCTACACCTAAAGAAAAAAGTGCCTCTTTGGTTTTCTCTTTTGCTTCTATGGGAACAAAGTATATAAGTTTATACATTATTGAGCTCCTGTAGCGATGTTAATAGTGTTGGGTCGAGAGAGTACTGTTGAAATGCCACCTCTTTTATACTTTTGTAGGAAAAACCACCATCATTGAAACAGACTATAGAATCATTTTTCCCTTCTAATAGACCATCGATTGCATAAGAGACAAATTTATATGCCATGAGTCTATCTTGAACAGTGGGATTACCTCCACGTTGAACATGTCCAAGAACAGTAACACGTGATTCTATATCTATTTTTTCTTCAAACCATTGTGCAATTTCTCGTGAATCTTGCTTGATACCTTCTGAAATCACTGCTATAAAATACTTTCTCCCATTTTTCATCTGTTTTTGAAAGCTCTGTTCATACATTTTTAATGAGTAGTTAATTTCAGGTATCAAGCAGAGCTCTGCTCCTGAAGTAAGTGCTGAAACAAGAGCAAGATAACCACACTCTCTTCCCATTGTTTCTATGACAAATGCACGGCCGAAGGATGATGCCGTATCTCGAATAGAATCAATTGCGTTTCGAATAATATTAAGTGCTGTATCTACACCAAGGCAGTAGCTTGTACCTGCAATATCATTGTCTATTGTAGAAGGAATACCGCAAAATTTCACTCCATGTTCTTTATAAAATATATCCATTCCTCTAAAAGAACCATCTCCACCTAAAACTACGAGCATATCGATATTATTATTAGAAAGATTTGCTTTTGCAATTATTCTATACTCTTTTTGCATAAAACGTTTGGAACGTGAAGAGCCTATTTTAGTTCCTCCTTTATTGATAATGCCTGCTACATCACTGTAAGAAACTTTCTGTATCTTATTATCGATTAGTCCTTCATATCCATCATAAATAAAGTAAGGCGTTAGTTCATTTTGTATTGCATATTCAACAAAGTGTTTTATTGCCGGATTCATTCCAGAGACATCACCACCGGAACAGAGAATTGCTATATTTTTCATACTTACTCCTCAAGAGTTTTTTTAAGTTTACCATCTTCTAAACTCAATTTAGATAAAATCACGTCAATATTTTAAATCAAGGTTCGAGATGAAAAAAAGAGCATTAGTCAGTGTTAGTGACAAAACGGGTGTTGTAGATTTTTGTAAATCACTTGTAAAGAACGGTTATGAGATTATCTCTACTGGTGGAACATATAAACTCTTACGTGAGAGTGGCGTTGAAGCTATTGAAATAGATGAAGTGACAAAGTTTCCTGAGTGTTTTGAAGGGCGTGTTAAGACGCTTAATCCTTATGTTCATGGTGGGATTTTGCATCGTCGTGACAAGCAGAGCCACTTAGATCAGGCAAAAGAGCTTGGTGTTGAAGCGATTGATCTTGTGTGTGTAAATCTTTACCCATTTAAAGCGACAATCGAGAAGACTGATGATTTTGATGAGATTATTGAAAACATCGACATCGGTGGTCCTGCAATGGTTCGCTCAGCTGCGAAGAACTTTGACTCTGTAATAATTGTTACAAATGTTGAAGATTATGCAGAAGTAATCGATGCGATTGAGAACGAAAAAAATACAAAAGAGTTCCGTCGTGGTTATATGATAAAAGCGTATGAGCATACTGCTGCGTATGACAGTATGATAGCAAACTATATGAATGAGCGTTTTAATGAGGGCTTTGGCGAGAAGCAGTTCATTGTAGGTGAGAAAGTGATGGATACTCGCTATGGTGAGAACCCACACCAAAAAGGTGCACTTTATGAGTTTGACAAACACTTTAGCAACAACTTTAAAACACTCAAAGGTGAAGCAAGTTTTAACAACCTCAATGACCTAAACGGTGCTATTAAAATTGCAGCGGCGTTTGGTGATGATAATGCTGTATGTATATCTAAACACGGAAATCCTTGTGGATTTGCAATTCGTGAAAACTTAGTAGATGCTTATACTGAAGCACTCAAGTGTGATCCGGTTTCTGCATTTGGCGGTGTTGTAGCTGTTAATGGTGTAGTGACAAAAGAACTTGCTGAGAAAATGAATGAGATTTTCTTAGAAGTTGTTATCGCAGGGCGTATTACTGAAGAGGCTCAAGAGGTATTTACTGCGAAGAAGCGTATTAAACTTTTTGAGATGGGAAGTGATAAACTTATTCTTGCAAATGATAAAAAAGATTTCAAACACATCGATGGTGGATTTGTTTTCCAAGATGCGGACAAAGTGAATGATGATGAAGTTAAAAATGCAAAACTTGTAAGTAAAAAAGCTGCAACTCCAGAGGAGATGAAAGATCTTGAGATCGCTTATAAAGTAGCAAGTCTTACAAAATCTAACTGTGTCGTTTATGTAAAAGATGCTGCAATGGTAGCTGTTGGTATGGGTATGACATCTCGCGTTGATGCTGCACAGTGTGCACTTAAAAAAGCTAAAGAGATGGGGCTAGATGTTACAGGTGCTGCACTTGCATCTGAGGCATTCTTCCCATTCCGTGATTCTATTGACGCTGCAGCGGCTGCAGGTGTTAAAAATGTAATTGAGCCTGGCGGATCTATCCGTGATGATGAGGTTATTGCTGCTGCTGATGAGCATGGTATGAGCCTTTACTTCTCAAATGTAAGACATTTCTTACACTAAACACTCTTTAAAAGTAACGCATTTATGCGTTACTTCTTCTTTTTTAGATCTCTTTTTCCTATTACAATTTTAAAATCATAACCCTGCGTGAGAGTAACTCAATTTTTGTCTATACTTGATTGACATTGACTCAACTCTTATGATATAATTCCACTAATTAAAAAATTTAACAACTATTGAGTAAGGAATTACAATGGCAAAATCATTATATAAAACATTAGAAGTATCAGAAAACGCAAGTGAATCTGAGATTAAAAAAGCGTATAGAAAATTAGCAAGAAAGTATCATCCCGATATCTGTAAAGAGGCAGATTGTGAGGAAAAATTTAAAGAGATCAATGCTGCTTATGAAATTTTAAGTGACAAAGAGAAAAAAGCACAGTATGATCAGTTTGGTGACTCAATGTTCGGTGGACAAGATTTCCATGACTTCTCACGTGCACAGGGCGGCAATGTCGATCTTGATGAGATCCTTCGTCAGATGTTCTCTGGCGGTGGCGGTTTTGGTGGCTTTAGCGGTGGTGGTCGTCAAAGTTACTCATCTGGAGGCTTTGATGGTGGATTTGGCGGTTTTGGTGGAGGCGGTGGTTTTCATCAAGAGCCAAATCTTGACATTGAAACAAGCGTAACTATTCCGTTTAATGTAGCAATCCTTGGCGGAACACACTCCGTCTCAGTCAATGGAGATCGTTTTGATATTAAAATACCAGCAGGTGTCAAAACTGGAGAAAAACTACGTGTTCGAGGAAAAGGACATGCTCAAAACGGAAGAGCAGGGGACTTACTTCTGAAAATTACGGTAGCACCATCACCTGATTATGAGCGTGAAGGTGATGATCTAGTTAAAACTATAGATGTACCACTTTATGCAGCGCTGTTTGGTGATAAAATCGCAGTACAGACATTAGAGAAAGAGATTAAACTCAAAATTCCTCAAAATACAAAAAATGGACAGCGTTTCCGTGTCAAAGAGATGGGAGCAATGAACCGTAAAACGAAAAAAAGAGGTGATTTATACTTAAAAGCAAATATAGTGAATCCAAAAGTTGAGGATTTAGACAGTGAGTTGGTAGAGTTGATGAAAGAAAAACTACCAAAAACATTATAAAAAGGAGTTTCTATGCATCATTATGAGGAACCGGTATATTTAATTAGTATAGTTTCAAAGATACTTGATATTCACCCACAAACTCTGCGTCAGTATGAGCGTGAGAATCTCATAACTCCTTCTCGATCGAATGGACGTATACGACTCTATTCACAACGTGATATTGATAGAATTAAGCTTATTTTACGTTTAACACGTGAGCTTGGAGTCAATTTGGCAGGCGTAGATATTATCTTACGTTTAAAAGAGAATGTTGATAAGATGGAGAGAGAGATTGCGGAACTGCGTCATGAAGTTGAGGTAGCAAAAAATTCTCGATCAGTCTCTCCTGATAAAGCACTTGTTACAAAAAAAAGTGTATATGAAATGATAATTTTTGAGGGGGACTAAAGTCCCTCTTTAAGTCTTTGTACTTCTACTCCAACAGCTTTAAGCTTTTTTTCCAAAGAGTCATATCCGCGATCTAAATGATAAATACGATGAACATTTGTCTCTCCTTCTGCTATGAGTGCTGCTAAAACTAAAGCACTTGAAGCTCTCAGGTCTGTCGCCATTACATCTGCTCCACTTAAAGCAGCTTTACCATTGATAGTAGCTGTATGACCATTGAGTGAGATATCAGCACCCATACGCTGTAGCTCACTTACATGCATAAATCTATTTTCAAAAAGACGCTCTTCAATGATAGATACCCCATCAGCTTGTGTCGCTAGTGCCATAAATTGAGCCTGCATATCTGTTGGGAAAGCTGGATACTCTTGAGTTACAATTTTTACAGGTTTTATTGTTTCATTTGGATGGATAGTGATTGTATCTTTTGTAATTGTTAGTTCAAATCCCATCTCCTCAAATTTAGCTATAACTGCATCAAGATGTTTTGGTTGAACATCTGTAATTGTGATAGTAGCATTGGTAATAGCTCCTGCACAGAGATATGTTCCAGCTTCAATTCTATCGGGGATAATACTAAACTCATCAATATCTAAAAGTTTTCCTGCTGTTCCATGAATTTTAAGAACAGCTGTACCGATACCATCAATTTGTGCTCCACTTGCATTGATAACTTCACAGAGTTGTACAACTTCAGGCTCACGTGCAGCATTGATAATAGTTGTTTCACCTTCTGCCAAAGCCGCAGCCATAATAATATTTGCTGTTCCAGTAACAGTGATTTTATCAAAGATGATTTCACACCCTTTTAATCCTTGTGGTGCACGAGCTTCAATATATCCTGCTTTGATAGTGATATCAGCACCCATCTGCTCTAAAGCTTTTAGGTGAAGATCAATAGGACGTTGTCCTATAGCACAACCACCTGGAAGAGAGACTTCACAATGTCCAAAACGTGCTAAAATTGGTCCTAGCACTAAAATAGATGCACGCATAGTTTTGACAATATCATAAGTTGCTTTAGTCTCTTTGATTGTAGAAGTATCTACTGTAACTTTATCATCATGAAATATACATTTTGCTCCAAGGTTGGTTAAGAGCTTTAACAGGGTTTTTATATCTGCTACGGCTGGTAAGTTTTTAATCGTTACACTCTCTTTTGCTAAAATAGTCATAGCGATAAGTGGTAGTGATGCATTTTTTGCACCTGAAATTTTTATAGTTCCATTAAGGTTTGCTTTACCTTTAATCTTTAAATAATCCATATCTCTCTTTATCTAAAAAAGTTGTCATATTATATCTTAAATTTGCTATACTACTGTTAATAATTAAGTAGGAAATAAGATGAGCTCTGCATTAGACAGATTAAAAAATTTAACCAATAAAATATCTTCTTATGAGCTTGCAAGAAAAGAGAATATAAAGAGGCTTGAAGAATTATATAGGCTTCTTTGTATTGACGCAAAGGTGGAAAGTTTTAGAAAACTTTTTGATTTTAAAGCGATCAACCTTTCAGGAGTCTCTCTGCAAGAAGAGAGCCTTGGTGAAATGAAAGAGGGTAAGTATCTCCAAATATTAGCTATAAGTTATGATAAAACAGCAACTGTTAAAAGTAAAAATATCTCTTTGGCATATTTTGGTAGAGTTGAAAATGTTGATGAAGTTTTAAGAGCGAAGGTTGTTGAATTTGTTATTCGATATCGTTTTGAAAAGAGTTTTATTAACTTAGAACATTATCATCAAATGATAGGAACCATTACAAAAGCAAATGATTAAGTTCTATTTTTCATTATGGTTTTCATGGTTGATACGAGTTATAAGTTGCACCCTGTTTATTGCTGGATGTCTCGCTACTGTAATTACTCTGTTTGTATATGCAAAACAGGGATTTATATTGATAGATAAAGATATCTTGCAGGCACTTATAGCTGTTTGGAAATTTTGGTTTGCAATCTCTTTGAATCTTGCTTTACTTTTTGCTCTTTTTAGAAGTATAAAATATCTTTTTAACCGGTGTCATTCTGGTTTTACATTGAAGTTAAAAACGTGTTTTAAAGAGAGATCCTCTGAGTTTATTGAAATAATAGGTTATGGTGATTTGGTAAAAGTATGGAGAAAATGGTTTATGACACTTATATGGCTCGTTGGGGCTTTGATGGTTGTTGCATTAGTATGTACCTATATCTTTACACAGTATCACTCTTTATTTGATTGGTTTAATATCACGATGCTCTATATCTTTATAGCAATTGGTGCTTATCTTTCTTTTATATTGATAGTAGCAAGATGTAAAAAGATAGGAGTTGTGAAATGTTAATTTTTTTAGATCTCGAGAGTACCGGTTTTGAAAAAGAAGATAAAATTTGTTCTATTGGTGCACTCTTTTTTGATCAGAATTTTTATGTAAAAAAATCTTATAATATTATAAATGAAGGCAAAAAAATTCCCTCTAAAGCATCTGCTTTGCATAATATAACAAATGAAATGGTAAAAAAAGAACCCTCTTTTCATGAGAGTGAGATATATGCATTATTAGAAAAAGAGAATGATATAGCAAATACCTTAATAGTCCATAATAAAGATTTTATACTTTCTATACTAGAAAATAGTGGTTTAAAATGGCATGGTAAAATAGTAGATACACAAAGAGTTGTGAAGCACATCATTCCAGAATGCGAACTTTTCTCTTTAGAATTTTTACGATATGAGTTGCAGCTGTATAAGAATGAAGAAATGCTTATGCGTAAGTGTGGAATTAAAGATGCTATTATTGCACATCATGCATTAAGTGATGCTCTTATTATTAAACTTCTTTTTGAGTATCTTAATGAAGATGTAAGTCTTGAAAAGATGTTTGACTTGAGTTTTGAAAGTGTACTTTTAGAAAAATTTCCTTTTGGGAAGTATGCAGGACAATATATCGAAGAGATAGCGATGAATGATAGAAATTATCTTTTTTGGATGCTCTCTTTAGAAAATTTAGATGATGATTTACGGTACTCTTTAGAGTACTATTTAAAAGGATAGATATGCGAGTTGCTGTTGAGTGTCAGTCACCACTCTTACAAAAATCATTAGAACTTTTTTTGATAAAATATTTATGTGCTTCGAAGCGTTGTGATATTGTGATCCGTGATGAGGAGTGTCTTGATGATAAACGCTGTTTTTATATCGCAAGTAATACAAAGGCTGATTTAGTAAAGCCTTTTTCCAAATCACAGCTTATTTTGGCATTAGAGAAGAAGTATGAATCTCTTTATGGAGAAAAAAAAGAACAAAAAGTTTTGCAAGATGAGGATCTTCAAAAGAATGATTCTATGGATTTTTCTATTTTAGAAAAGAGGATAGAACGTTTAACACAGGAGTATCAAGCAAATATATTACGGGCGGTAAAAGCATTTTATGAAAAATAGTAAACAACTCACTAAAAAGATTATAGCAGGAAAGTATAAAGGTAAAACATTACAACTTCCTTCAAAACAGACAACTCGAAGTTCTAAAGCAATTGTATTGGAGTCTTTTTTTAATACCCTACAATTTGATATCATGGATGCTACTTTTGTTGAACTCTTTTCAGGAAGTGGATCTATTGGCCTTGAAGCATTGAGTCGTGGTGCAAAGCAGATATATTTTATGGAACGTGATAGAGAAGCATTGAAAACTTTAAAGGCAAATATTGCTCAGACAAATCCAAGTGCATGTGAAGTTTTTAGTGGTGATAGCTTTATAAATATAGAACAGGTCATAGCAAGACTCAAACGTGCAAAAACAAAGGCCTACTTTTATATAGATCCACCATTTAGTATACGTGAAGGGATGGAAGATATTTATGATAAAACTATGGATCTTATTGCTTCTTTACCTGTAGAAAATGTTGAGATGATTATTATTGAACATATGAGTGGATTGAAAATTCCTGAAAATCTTGGATCTTTTAGTATCAAAAAATCAAAAAAATTTGGAAATACTACACTTACCTACCTGCAAGATTCAAATATGGAATAAAAATTGCTAAATTACTTGCATTATGCAAGGATTTAGTCGATGAAATATTTTTTAACTTTTTTACTTTTTATATCAGCACTTCATGCGACAAAGATAACGGATATCTCAAATATTGTCGGTGTTCGAGAGAATCAGATTATCGGTTACTCTTTAGTTGTCGGTCTTAAAAAAACAGGTGATGGTACAACTTCAAAATTTACACTTCAATCAATTTCAAATATGCTTAAAGCTATGAATATTGATATGAACCCAATCGATATAAAATCAAAAAATGTTGCTGCAGTTGTTGTAACTGCAACACTTAAACCTTTTGCCCGTCAAGGGGATAAGTTTGATGTTACAGTCTCTTCTATAGGTGATGCCAAATCTTTAGAAGGTGGAACACTTCTTATGACACCGCTAAAAGGGGTAGATGGGAAGATCTATGCATTGGCACAAGGACCATTAAGCATTGGTGGCCTTAATCAAAGAGGTGCTGGAGCAGAGACACATCCAACTACGGGGATTGTATTTAACGGTGGATTTGTTGAGCGTGAGATAAATATAGATCTTTTTCATCAAACATATGCAACTCTCTCTTTAAAAGAGTCTGGTTTTGAAAATGCTGTTGCTGTACAAAAAGCTATTAACGGCTATTATAATACACAGGTCGCTGTGGCTATGGATTCACGAAGTATTCGATTAAAGCGCCCTAAAAATCGTTCTATGATAGAATTTTTGGCAGAGATTCAAAATATAGATATGAATTATAAACCAAAAAATAAAATAATCATTAATGAAAAAACTGGAACTATCGTTGCTGGTGTAGATATAGAGTTGAGTCCAATTATCCTTACACATGGGGATATAACGATAAAAATAGTTGAACAAGATACTCCATCAAAACCAGCAGGATCTATGGTTGTGGATCAGAACCTTGTTATTGGTTTGAATGAAGATGAAGTATATACGAAAAAAGGAACAACAACAGTTGCAAACCTTGTACGTTCTTTGCAAAAACTAGGGGCTACGCCGAAAGATATCATCTCAATTTTAGAGGCGATGAAGAGTGCTGGCAGTATATCTGCTGATTTAAAGGTTATATAATGGACTATGGATTAAATGCTTTAGGTACACAATCTCAACTTGCACTGCAAAACAGTGAAATTCCTAAAATAGATACAAGGGCAGAAGATAAGGCTTTGCGTGAGCAGACAGATGCTTTTGAAGCAGTTATCATTAAAATGATGATGGATAATGCTATGAAAGATGAGAAGGATTTGTTCTCTTCCCAAAATGATCCTGGTGATAAAATCTATAAATCAATGTACAGGGATGAACTCTCACGTGCGAGTGCAGGGAGTTTTGGTTTTTCACAAATGTTATATGATTATCTGAGTCAGAAAAATTCGTGAAATAGGTTTAAAAAATCATAATTTTGTCGATTTGTCATTATAGAGAAATTTCGTAAGAGATTGAGAAGGATAAATTATGATTTCAAGTCTAAATAGTTCAACTGTTCGTAGTACTTACAACAACAGTATGAATGATAATAAAGAAATAAAACCAAATGCAAAGTTGACTACAAAAGATAGTAGTGAGAATAAAATAGAAAAACTTAAAGAGTCTATAGATTCTGGTGAGTATACGATTGATTTATCTACATTAGCACAAAAAATGGCAGATGAGTTAATCTAAAAATAAATTAAATATGGGGGTTTGAGATGCTGACACATCACTTACAAAATGCTTTAGAAGATTTAAGAGATTTGATTTCAATTACAGAGTCGGATATAGAAGATATTAAAAAAGCAGAGCATGACCCTCAATTTGAAAGACTTTCATTAAAAGAAGAGAAGTTAAAAGCTTTTGAAACCAAAAAGGCAATGATAGATCATGAGATTTCTAATCTTATTACATCAAATCCTAATACGGTGCTTCCTGATCTTCTTAATCAAGAGCAACATCAGCTTTTAGAAGATTTAAAAGTGGAACTTGCAAAACTTCATGAAGTCAATAAAAAGTATGCGAAATTAGTCCTAGTTGTTAGTAATTTATATAATAATTTTTTAGAGCAGATAGTTCCTACTGAGATGCAAGGGTATCAAAAAGTTGCATCAAAGAACTCTGCTATTTTGGAAGTAAGGGCATAATTATGGCTTCTCTTTTTAATACTTTAAATATTGGTTACAGTGGGTTAAATGCTTCACAAGTTGGTATAGATACAACAGGGCATAATATCTCTAATGCAGAAGTTGAGGGATATACTAGACAAAGAGTTGTAACATCTGCAGCTACTCCTTTGGAAACATCTTCAGGTAATATAGGTAATGGAACAGAAGTTCAAGATATAAGTCGGGTTTTTGATAACTATGTTTTTGATAAATATAATTCTGTATCTGCAGATAAAGAGTACAGTGATTATGAAAGACAAAAATTAGAAGAACTTACTACATATTTTCCTGATGTTGATGGTGTTGGTATAAAGGCTGATTTAACAGCCTATTATGATTCTTGGCAGACACTTTCTGATAATCCAAATAATGATGCTGTGAAAGTTGCATTATCTGAACAGACACAGGCTTTAACAAGTCATATCACTTCTACACAGAATCAAGTTTTAGATTTACAAAAGCAGGTTAATGAACAGATTTCAGTAGATATAAATCAGGTCAATGATTTAGCTGCTCAACTTGCAGATTTAAATAAAGCTATTGATGTTGCAGAAGCAGGAAGTGGTTATACTGCAAATGATCTACGAGATAAACGAAATGTGATTGAAAGAGATCTTTCTCGATTAATTGGAGCAGAAGTTTCAGAAGGACAAATTGAATCAAATATTCAAATTGATAGTAATTCAAATATAAAAACTGGTAGTTATACTCTTAGTGTTAATGGTTTTAATATAGTAGATGGGGCAACATATCATCCATTACGTGTTAGCAATGAAGATAATCCTTATGGATTTTATAACATCTCATATGAAAGACAAGATGGTGTACTTATTCCAATGGAAGAGACAATTTCTGGAGGTAGAATAGGTGCTGAATTAGATTTAAGAGGTGGTACTATTGATACAACCAGTGGTATGCCAAAAGATGGTATATTACAAGAAACTGCCAATAATTTAGATGCTTTTGCTAAAGGATTAATTGAGTCTACAAATAATTTATATGCACAAAATGATACAACAAAAATGACATCTAATAGTGTTGCATTACCTGATGATAATACGTTGTTAAATTCAGGTCTCAATATAAATAGTGGTTCTTTTGACATAATTGTTTATGATATAGATGGAAATGAAGTTTCTAGAAGAGCTATTAATATTGATACTACAACTGTCATGGGAAGTGATGGCTCTGGAGGCTCAATTCAAGAACAAATTGAGGCTTCTATAGATGATAATAATGATAATAATGGGAATAATGATATTGATGATTTTATCCGTTATAATTCACAAGATTTTGGAAATGGTGAATTTCAATACGAGTTTATAATGGACCCAGATATGGCAGCTCAAGGGTATACATTTGCTATTGCTGATAATTTAGAAACGGATTCATACTCATCAGGAACAAATTTTGCAGGAGCATTAGGCTTTGGCAATTTTTTTGAAGGTGATAGTGCTAGAAATATTGAATTGAAAAAAGAGTATCGAGATACACCAACATCAATTAGTGCCGGTTACTCTTCTGTATCTGGAGATAATCGTCTTGGCTTAAATATGGTTCAGCAACAGTTTGAATCATATGAGTTTAAAACACCTAAACAGACATATGATACTACGATATATGGAATGTATGATACGACAGCGACATATGTTGGAATATCTACAAACACTGCTATCTCACATAATGATTCTGTAACAGCTCAATTTAATGCAGCTGAGATGGAGTACTTTTCGATCTCAAAAGTAAGTATAGATGAAGAGATGACAAATCTTATTAAGTATCAAACTTCTTATGGTGCAGCTGCAAAAATTATCACAACTGTTGATCAAATGATGCAGACTCTTTTAGGGATTAAACAGTAAAGTGTTACCTAAGGCCAGTATAACTTTACTTGTTTTCATTTTTCTTTTTTCTTTTTTTGGTGCCTTTTTTTATCATGTTAGTCCTTTTGTTCTTGATAGTCAGGCAATTTTACTTCCGCCTTCAACAGAACATTTACTAGGTACAGACAGATTAGGACGTGATATATTGGCACGTTTAATAGAAGGAGGTCAAGTCTCTCTATCTATTGGGGTAGGCAGTGCTTTAATTGCTTCCTTTATAGGACTGATTTTTGGTTCTATTGCCGGCTATTATCGAGGTATAATAGACAAAAGCTTTATTGTTATAGTGGATCTATTTTTAACATTTCCAACTTTTTTCTTACTTTTGGCACTTGTCTCTTATGTAAATGCTTCGGTTTGGGTTTTAATTGTTATTATCTCCATTACAGGATGGATGACAACTGCACGGTTGATTCGTTCAGAGAGTTTTAAAATCACCTCTCAGCCCTATATCAAGATACTTAATATTGCAAAAGTTAAAAAAAGTAAAATACTCTTAAAGTATTATGCTCCAATTTTAGCCCCTATTTTCTTTGTGAGTTTTACTTTTGGAGTAGGAGGTGCTATACTTGCTGAGTCAGGACTTAGCTTTTTAGGGCTTGGTATTGTTGCACCTCAGATGAGTTGGGGAACGATTTTGAGTGGTGGTAAAGATGTTATTCAAATCGCATGGTGGGTAAGTTTTTTCCCTGGTCTTATGATATTTTTAGTAACATTCTCACTTATAAATATTTCTAACTATTTACAGCAAATTACGAACCAAAAAGAGATACAAACATAAAGGTAATAGATGAAAGAGCGACAATTAGGTTATTTTTTTATTGTCATGGCAAGTGTCATAATTGTTCTTGCTGGTATAAAACTAGCGGCAACTATTATTGTACCTTTCTTACTTTCGTTATTTATTGCAATTATTCTTTCTCCTTCATATAATTTTTTTAAATCCAAGGGTCTACCTGATATAGTCTCAATCATTATAGTTATTAGTGTGTTTTTACTTTTTCTTGCCTTTATTGCAAAGCTTATTGGTACATCAGTTCATAGTTTCAGTGCAAATATTGACGTATATGCATCCAAATTATTAGTTCATTATCAGTCTTTTTCTAAATTTGCAGGAGATTTTGGTATTGAGATACCTGTAAGCGAAATTACAACTATGTTTGATTCAAAGCAAGTTATGCGCTTTTTTACATCTATCATTAATGGATTAGGTTCTATCTTTACTAATGGTTTTGTTGTGATACTAACTGTTGTTTTTATGCTTTTAGAATCTAAAAATTTTATCTATAAAATCCGCTATGCAGATAATAATGCTGAAACTATAACTCACATTAATCAAATTTTTTCTCAGATAAAAAGTTATATGGTTATAAAAGCACTTATCTCTTTACTGACAGGTTTTATTGTTTGGATGGTTCTCTCCTATATTGGTACTGATTATGCCTTTTTATGGGGAGTATTGGCCTTTTTATTTAATTTTATTCCAAATATCGGCTCAATCATTGCAGCTGTTCCTGCTGTTTTAATAACACTTGTACAATTAGGTGGACTATATGCCTTGGTGGTTACTATTTTTTATATTATTATTAATATAACTATCGGTTCTATCCTTGAGCCAAAAGTAATGGGTAAAGGTTTGGGACTTTCTACCTTAGTAGTTTTTTTATCATTGATATTTTGGGGATGGCTACTTGGTATTGTAGGTATGTTACTCTCTATTCCTTTAACAATAATGGCAAAAATTATCTTTGCAGCTAATGAAGATACAAAATGGCTTGCTGTTCTTCTTGGGAGTGGTGAAAATTTAGATGTACAAGAGTCTATGGAAGTAAGAAAAATAAAAGAGCAATAAAGATATAATTTACCCATGATTTTAATGATAGATAATTATGATAGTTTTACATATAATATTGTTCAATATTGCCGTGAGTTAGGTGCTGATTTAAAAGTTATCCGAAATGATGAGATGAGTCTGGAAGAGATTGATGCTCTTCAACCAGAAAAGATTATCATATCTCCTGGACCGGCTTCTCCTGATGAAGCTGGGATTACATTAGATGTGATTCGTTATTTTAAAGATAAAGTGCCTATTCTTGGAATTTGTCTTGGTCATCAGAGTATTGCACAAGTTTTTGGTGGTGATGTCATTAGAGCAAAAAATATGATGCATGGAAAAACATCAAAGATGCTACAAAGTGGTGAATGTGAAATTTTCAAAGATCTTCCACGTGAATTTATTGCGACTCGTTATCATTCACTTATTGTAGATAAAAATACACTGCCAGAGATTGTTGAACCAAAAGCATATTCAGCAGATGATAAAGAGATAATGGCTCTCAAAATTAAAGACAAAGATATATATGGTGTGCAGTTTCATCCTGAATCTATTATGAGTGAGTATGGGCATGAGATGATAGGAAATTTCTTAAAATTATGAAATACAAAATCATCTTATTTCTCATTTTAGGAATAGATGCTCTTGTCCTCTTTTTTGAGACATCTCATATCTCTATCTCTTCAAGTGGTGCTTCACTTCTTTATGGTGATTTCTCTTTTTTACAACTTTTAGTAAAAACATCTTTAAATATTTTTGGACATAATGATTTCGGACTTCGATTCATCTTTATAACAATGCATATTCTGAGTGCATTTTTAATCTATTTGATCTCAAAAAGATATCTAAAGTCTGAGCGAAATAGAATCTGGCTTGTCTTAACATTTGTCCTACTTCCTGGAGTTGTAAGTTCTGCAATTATGGTAAATCACGCTGGATTTATTATCTTTGGATTATTGCTCTATCTTTATCTAGAAGAGAAATTACCTCCGACTTTGATGAATATACTTCTGTTTTTTTATGCTCTTGTTGACGTTGGATTTGTTTATCTTTTTTTAGGTCTTGCTCTTTATAATCTTTTTCATAAAAAGAAAGCTGACTTTATATATAATATAGGGCTTTTTTTCCTTTCATCATATCTTTATGGTTTCGATATTTATGGCTTTCCTCGAGGTCATTTTTTAGATACTATAGGTGTTTATTCAGCTATATTTAACCCTATCATCTTTATCTATATCTTTTATGTTCTCTATCGACGTTATTTGGCTGATAAACGTGATAAACTTTGGTATATCTCATCAACTGCACTTCTTTTTTCTTTGCTTATCTCTTTTAGACAGCGTGTAGACATTGAACACTTTGCACCATACCTTATTATTGCTTTGCCACTTGCAGCGCAAACTTTTGCAAGCTCTTATAGAGTACGTTTGAAAGAGCATAGAAATGGATATAAGGCTATATTTGTTGTCTCATTTGTCTTATTGATATTAAATACACTTTTAGTATTTTTCAATAAAGAGATCTATCTTGTTTTAGATAATCCAAAAAAGAACTTTGCATATAATATGCATATAGCAAAAGAGTTGGCACAGGAGTTAAAAGACAAAGGTTACTCTTGTGTGAGTACAGATAAAAAAATGCAGATGCGTTTACGCTTTTATGAGATTGGTAAATGTAAGGAAAATAGACTGCAAGAGATGTCATTACAAACGAAAAAAGCTGCAGATGTAACAATACGTTACAAAAATAAAGTTTTATATCGAGCTGTTGTTACTAAATTAAACAGTAAATAGCCTATTTTAAAGAGTTAAGTAAAAGCAAAGATGGTTATTAAATGAGTTTATGTTAGAATACTCCACAAATATCAAAATAGGGAGTTTCTATGGCTCAAAAAGCGATACGAGAATACGACGCAAAGTCAATTTTAGCAAAACACTGGGATAAATA
>Ga0256843_1000841_pt1 | contig 25324 bp, 31 predicted proteins | sample AlvinellametaG_FD_191572 | JGI IMG/M metagenome (GOLD analysis project Ga0256843, IMG submission 191572) | Pompeii worm associated microbial communities from hydrothermal vent at the East Pacific Rise, Pacific Ocean - Alvinella | ecosystem: Host-associated > Annelida > Integument > Unclassified ... | reverse complement strand
AAAAGCTGTAGATTTAAAACTTGAGAAGATTTCAAATGATAAGATAAAATTAACTATTAAGAATAAAATGGGGCATCAAATATTGTTGCAACCTATGAGGTTAAAGTATGTTAAAACAACAATCACTAGAGATAATAAAATAATATGGCAAAACTTTAAAAATAGTCCATATGAAGATAAAGAGGTAACATTTTCAAAACTTTTTGAGGATGAAAATGGTGTTCAGGTATATCCTCCAAAAGCTGCAAAAATAAAATATTATACAAATTTGGATACATTTAAAACCAAAGATGTAGTATATAGTGTACCAAAATTAAAAAAAGGTGATATTATAACTTCAACATGGATTAGTTATATTGTAAGACCATCTTTAGTGGAAAAATTAAAATTATCAAAAAGTGAATATGGTAAAAAATATATAGGGGCTCAAGCACAAATTGTAGTTAAATAATATGAGAGTAATTGTTTTATATATACTATTTTTTTGTATATTAGAAGCAACAAATATTAGATGGTATTCAAATTATGATAAAGCTTTGATTGAGGCAAAAAAACAAAATAAAAATCTTATGATATTTGTTATGAAAAAAGATTCAAATATGGCAAAAGATATATTTGTAAATATTTTTCAAGATAAGCAAATAGCAGAATTTATTAATAAAAATTATGTGAGTGTGGTTAGTATCTATGAATATAAAAACTCTTATCCAATTGAACTGTTTTATACTTCAGAGTTTCCAGCATTGTTTTTTGTATCAAATACAGATGAGAGTTTTATAGTCAAGCCATTATTTGGCGTAATAAAAAAAGATGAAGTTAAAAATAGTTTAAAAATATTCCAGCACACAAAGATAGAATAACTGTTAGTATAATTGTAAGTTTATTATATAAAGGTTCATCAATATTGTATTTTGATTCAAAAAAACCAACAATCACTCTTGATGGATGGATCATTATAAATAAAAATGCAGAGCTGAAAACCAAAGTTACGATTATATCAATCATTTGTAATCACCAAGTTTGAACTCATCCCACATAATTTGTGCTTTTGTACTTCCTGTTTGTTTTGCTTTTCCTATCCAGTAAGCAGCTTTTTTATAATCAACTTTAGTTCCATGACCACCAATATACATAAATCCCAAATTTAATTGAGCATCAATATTTCCTGCAGTTGCAGCTTTTTCATACCACTGTAAAGATTTTTTTAAATCTCTATCTACCCCTAATCCACCTGTATAAAAATATCCAAGATTATATTGAGCTTTCGAGTTGCCATCAAGTGCAGCTTTTTCAAACCATTTAAATGCATCTTTGAAATTCTCTTTTGATGCATAATATTCACCAAGTCTGTAACAAGCTATCATATTGTTTAAATCTGCAGATCTTTTAAGCCAAAAAATTGATTTTTCTAGATTTTTATCAACACCATCTCCATTGGCATACATTGTACTTAATGCTAACATCGCTTTACTATCAAGATTATTTGTTGCTATTTTAAAACTTTCAAAAGCCTTTTTATATTGAGCTTTTTTATAAAACTCTATACCATTTTCGTAACTTCCTGCAAACAGATATGATGTGATTAGTAATATTGATAAACTTTTTTTCATAGTGACCTCTTTGTGATTTATAAATGACATTATATCTAAAATTTATGTCATTTGTTTGACATTAATCAAGTAAAAGATATATATTCTATGATACTATACTCTATTAAAATATAGGAAATATTATGAAAATTATATCTAAAATCACTATGGTTTTAATATTTGTAACAATAAGTGCAAATGCAGATGGACAAAAGGTATTTAAAGATTATTGCTGGGGATGTCATCATCAAACAGCACAGGCTTTTGGACCAAGTTTTAAACAAATTGCAACTACTCGTTCAAAGGATCAGATTATAACTCATATTGCTTCTCCCAAATCAGATTATAAAGCTTTAGGATACAAAAGATCTGTTATGCCTGCTTTTGGAACTGTATTGACAAAAGATGAACTAGATCAGATTGTACAGTTTATATATTCATGTAAGGATATGAAATAATGTTTAGATTATCAAATTTAATAAAATCAACACTAGAAGATAAAAAAGAGCGTTTGTTAAATGGCTCTATAATGATATGGAACTTTACAAACAGATGTAATCTTTTTTGTCATCACTGTTACAGTAAAGCTGATCCAAATAATGAGGATAGTTTAACTTTTGAGCAAGTTTGTAATACAATCCCATCAATGATAAATGCAGGGGTAAAATTTGTAATATTTAGTGGAGGTGAGCCATTAATAAGAAAAGATATTTTTGATATAGCACAAAAAATGCAAGAAGCAGGGATCATCACCTATTTATCTACAAATGGTATGTATATAAATGCAAAAAATGCAAAAAAAATTGTTGATACTTTCAACTATATAGGTATTAGCATAGATGGTACAAAAGATATACATAACTATTTTAGAGGTGATGAAAAATCATATGATAAAGCTATTGAAGGGATTAAACATATTCAAAATGCTGGTGGAAATGCTGGTATTAGATTTACACTTACAAATGAAACAAAAGATAGTTTTTATGAGATGTTTGATCTAGTTGAAGAGCTGGGATGTAATAAGCTTTATATATCACATCTTGTATATTCTGGGCGAGGTCTTGATAATCTTAAAATAGATATTAGTAAGGAAGAAAGACGAAAATATGTAAACTATATTATTGATAAAGCTTTTGAGTATTACAAAGAGGGTAAAGATATAGATTTGGTAACAGGAAATATGGAGATGGATGCAGTATTGCTTCTTGAGAGATTTAGAAAAGAATATCCTGATTTTGTTGATAGTTTGACTCGAAAATTAAAAGCTTGGGGTGGAAACAGTGCAGGAAATCGTCTAGGAAATATGGATTGGGAAGGAAATGTAAAACCTGATCCGTTTTTTCCTCAGTATATAGGAAATTATCTAGAAACATCTTTTGAGGATGTTTGGGCTGGAAAGTCTAGTGATATAGTAGAAAAATTAAGAGCCAAACCAAGACAAATTGGTGGAAAGTGTTCAACTTGTCAATATATAGATATATGTAATGGTGGAAGCAGAAGTAGAGCTTATGCTATACATGGTGATTTGTGGGCAGAGGATCCAAGCTGTTATTTAAATGATGAAGAGAGGGGAATATAGTGAAAATATATAATAAAATTTTATTGGGGTTGGTATTAATCAATTCATTATCTTATGGGTATGAGAAAGTTTTTGTAGTTGAGAGAGAAAGTTCAAGTTTGGCTATAATAAAAAATGGTATTAAGCAGTCAGAGATTAAAAATATGCACAATATGAATCATGGTGTTGTAAAGTTTAAAGATAATGATGGTTATGTAATCAGTCGTGATGGTTATGTTGTAAAATTTGATCCAATTAAAGAGAAAATATTAGCAGAGTATAAAACAAGTAAAAGTGCAATAGGTTTTGTAATAGACAAAAATTATGTAGCAGTTGCAAATTATGATGATAAAAGTGTAGATATTCTTACAAGAGATTTAAAGCCGTTACAAAAAATAAAAACAGGATCTAAAAATGTAGGGATTAAAATATATAAAGATTATTTAATCTTTGCTCAAATGGATAATGATAAATTATCTGTATATAAAAAATATGAAAAAGATGGAAAAGTTCAATTTAAATTACATAAAGAGTTTGAAAATGTAGGAGAGATGCCATTTGATGCAATGATTCAAGATAACAAATATATTGTTGGATTTTTTACTTCTAAACATTTTGGAACAATTGATCTTGATACTATGACTTATAAAAAAGTTAAAATATTTTTAGATGAAAAAAGACAAATGGTATTAAAAGTACCACATTTTGGATTTTGGAGTATAGGTGGAGATAAAGTATTTGTACCTGCTGTTGGAGATAACAAAGTACTTGTATATGATATGAAATTTAATCATATATCAAATATTGAAGTTGAAGGTACACCTGTATTTACATCTTTAAGTCCAAATAAAAAATATCTTGCAGTTACATTTAGTGGTAAGAAATTTCCAGTAATTCAAATAATAAGTACAAAAACATTAAAAATTATAAAAAGATTTGAGTTTAAAGGTAAAGTTTTACATGTAAGATGGTCTAATGAAAAACCAAAACTGTATGTAAGTGTAAATGATGAAAATATGGTTGTTGTAATTGATACAAAACTATGGTATAGAGCAAGAGATATTTTAAATATTAAAAAACCTTCAGGGATATTTATTTTTGAAACAAAAGGGAAAAACTAATGAGTAATTGTAAAGTGCATCTATTGGGAGCTGGTCCTGGAGATATTGAGTTGATGACAGTAAAGTCATTACGATTGATAAAAGAGGCTCAAGTAATTATCTATGATAGACTTGCAAATCCTGATATCTTAAAAGAAGCTCCAAAAGATTGTGAGTTTATAGATGTAGGGAAAACAGATGGAAGACATCCTGTAAAACAACCTGAAATCAATGAGATTATTTATCAATGTTCATTAAAGTATGAAAATGTTGTGAGACTTAAAGGTGGAGATCCATTTGTATTTGGTAGAGGTGGAGAGGAAGCTTTATATCTAAAAGAAAGAGGAATTAAATTTGATATAATTCCTGGTATCACTTCAGCTATTAGTGTACCAGCATATGCAGGAATTCCAGTAACTCAAAGGGGAGTGGTTAGCTCATTTAGAGTAATAACAGGGCATGAAGCACCAGGTAAAGCTGTATCACAAATAGATTGGAACTCTTTTAAAACTGATGAGACATTGGTATTTTTAATGGGGTTACATAATTTGGATAAGATATCTTCAAAATTAATTGAAGCTGGAAAATCAAAAGATTATCCTGTTGCTGTTATTAGTAAGGGAACTACAAAAGATCAAAAAGTTGTAGTTGGAACTTTAGAAGATATTGTACAAAAAGCAAAAGATTTGGAAACACCTGCTTTAATCGTTGTTGGTGAAGTTGTTAATTTAAGAGAAGAATTACGCTGGTTTGATTAAAAATGTTATTAAAACAGTACCAAAAAGCGATTGAAAATAGTAATATTGTATCTAAAACAGATATATATGGAACAATCACATTTGTAAATGAACAGTTTTGTAAAATATCTGGTTATACAAAAGAGGAATTACTTGGTAAAAGTCATAATATAGTAAGACATCCTGATGTTCCAAATAGTACTTTTAAAAAACTTTGGAATACTATTCAAGCTAAAAAGACATATACTGCTACAGTTAAAAACAGAGCAAAGGATGGTTCTGTTTTTTATGTAAATACAACTGTAACTCCAATACTTGATCAAAATGACAATATAGTAGAATATATTGCAATTAGATATGATGTAACAAAAGAGAAATTGTTACAAGAGGATCTTCAAGAGAAGCAAAAACTTCTGTTCTTACAATCTCGTCATGCAAGTTTGGGTCAGATGCTTGCAAATATAGCACATCAATGGAGACAACCTTTGACGCAACTCAATTTATCATTGTTCAATATGAAAAAATTTGCTCTTAATAATGATGATAAAGAGATGATGAGTTATTATAATCAATCAAAAGATATTATTAAATATATGTCTGAAACAATTGAGAACTTTACAGATTTTTTTAAACCTCAAAAAAATCAGACTACATTTTATATTCATGAAGCAATTAATGATGCAATTGAGATATTAAAACAAACAATTCAAAAAGAGAATATAATCATAAATACAAATTATGAGACGGTACAAGTAAAAGGGATCTCAAATGAATTCTCGCAAGTTATTATAAATCTGATTCAAAATTCAAAAGATGCATTTACTGCAAATCATATTACAAATAAAGTTATAGATATTTTTGTAACAGTAAGTAGTGTAAATAATTCAGATGAAAAGTTAATAAAAGTAATTTTTTCTGATAACGCAGGTGGAATAGATAATAAAGTCAAAGATAGTTTGTTTGAACCTTATATGACTACTAAGCATGCAAGTGTTGGTACAGGACTTGGATTATTTATGTCCCAAATGATTATCCAACAAAGTTTAAATGGTATTATAAAAGTTTCAAATACACAAGATGGAGCTAAGTTTACAATATCGATTCCATACGGAGATAAAAATGAATAGCATAAATAATTTAAAACAGTTAAAAATACTTATAGTTGAAGATGAATCTAGTATTGCACAGTTGTTATATGATGCAGTAGCTGATTATTTCAAAGAGTGCAGAATGGCTACAAATGGTTATGAAGCTATTATTAGTCATGATTTGTATGATTATGATATTATCATTACTGATATTAATATGCCACATATGGATGGATTGGAGATGACAAAGAAACTAAAACTTATTAATCCTGATCTTCCTATAATTGTTTTAAGTGCATATAGTGATACTCAAAGATTATTAGATGCTATTGATTTGGGTGTTATAAAATATTTTATAAAGCCGTTTGATCCAGATGAGTTGTTGGATTATTTAGTAAAAATATCATCTAAATTAGTTAACACAAATGTGATAAGATTGAAAGATAATTTTATCTATAACTTTCAGACAAAAAAATTATATCTAAATGAGGAGATTGTAAATCTATCTGTAAGGGAACAAAAGTTTATTGATGCTCTTGTAAAAAATCATAATGATATTGTAACAGAAGATGATCTAAAAATGTTAATTTGGCAAGATGAAAGTGTGAATAAAGAAAGAATTAGAACTTTTGTAAAAAGGGTTAGACAAAAAACCTCAAGAGGATTAATAAAAAATGTTCCTACTAGAGGTTATCATATAGTTTTAGAGTAATTTGTCTATATATTCTTTTGCTTTTAGATCTAAAAATTGCATTCGCTCTTTTCCTTTTGGCATAGTTTTTCTATAGTTTTTCATCTGCTTTAAAAATTCACCAATATTATTTGGTATAAGATTTTGTAAAAAAATTCTTAAATGTTTTGCAAGTGCAGGAGAAGCTCCACTTGTAGATACTGCAATAGTCAAGTCACCTTTTTTTATATATGACGGGAAGATAAAATCACAATAATCAACACTATCAACACTGTTACATAGACAATTTGGGTAAGTTTTTGATTCCTTGTAAATAGCATCTTGAAGTGGTATATTATCTATTGCAACTATTACTATACCAAAATCTTTTATATCCCCTTTTTTATATGCTCTTTGTTCGTAACAGAGGTTGTGTTTTGTTATTAGATTTAACATATCTTGTGAAAAATCTTGAGATATGATATGAATATCATTTGTAAAATCAAGCAGATGAGAAAGTTTTTCATGTGCTATATAACCTCCTCCAACAATTAAAATTTTTATATTATCAAGTTTGATAAAAGCAGGGAAATATGCCATATGATTCCTTATTAATTTAATGATTTTTATTCTATCCAACTTCTTATAAGTATGCGTTGATTTTAATCAAGTCTAAATTAATAATAGTATTGTATAATTTAAAACAAAAATTTAATATAAGAAAGATTTATGACACAAGAAGTTTTATTAAGAATACAAAAAAATTTTCCGTTAGTTAAAAGGCCGTTTGAGCAGATTGCAAAAGAGTTAGATACAACTCAAGATGAGATTATCAAAATTTTAAAAGAGCAAAAAGAACAAAAAATTATAAGACAGATATCTGCAATTTTTGATACAAAGTCGTTAGGATATAAATCATCATTAGTTGCATTTGAAATAGATGAAGATAAAATTGATGATGCTGTAAAAATAATCAACGCTCACCCAGGAGTTTCACACAATTATGAGAGAAATCATAAGTTTAATATATGGTTTACTATGGCAGTTTCACCTGATTCTAAACTTGGATTAGATAAAACAATACAGATATTGGCAAAACTTACAAAAGCTAATGATTATATTATGCTTCCGACTTTAAAACTATTTAAAATTTCTGTTAAACTTGACACTACAGGAAAAGAGGATAAAAAAGAGAAAGTTATAAAAAAACAAAAAATGAAAATTGATTTAACTGCACTTCATATGGATGTGATTAAATTAATACAGTATGATATTGATATATGTGAAGAACCGTTTAAAAATATAGTAGATAAACTAAATATATCATATGATAAATTTTTTCAGATTCTAGATGAGTTACAAAAAAGTGGTATGATGAGAAGATTTGCAGCTATTTTAAATCATAGACGAGCAGGGTTTAATGCAAATGCGATGGTTGTATGGGATGTAGATGAAAATGATGGTGAAAAAATTGGAGCTGCAGCTGCAGAGTTTAGTGCAGTTAGTCATTGTTATTTAAGACCAAAATATCCAAATTGGCCATATAATTTATTTACAATGATACATGGAAAAACCAAAGAGGATACAAACAGTGTGATTGAAGAGATTGCAAATACAATAGAATCAAAGTCACATATGCCTCTATACTCTTCTAGAGAGTTTAAAAAAGTAAGAATTGAGTATTTTACACCAGAGTTTGAGAAATGGGAAAAGGAATATATAAATGAGTAGATTTTTAGTATTAGAAGGTGGTTATTTAGTAATAGTTGGATTTATATTGGCAGTTACACTTTTTGTATCAACAAGACCTTTTGTTGGTGGTGGTAAACATTGGAAAAAGTCGCTTTTAGTAGTTGCTGGTATTTTGATGCCATTTATATTTGCACATTTTTATATGACTACAACAAGAATGGATGAGGTACAAACCAGATTTAAAAATGGTAAACCTGTAATTTGTGAAAGCAGAGCTGTACGAAAAGTTGCTCAATCTGTTATTATTGATCCAAAACTTGATGGATGGTATTTGGATGGTGACCTTTTTAAATCTCCACACTATACAAGAGGATTTCATAGTGCTAGATGTATAGCATATGAGAAAAATGTAAAAAAATAGTAATAGATTGATACATATCAATGTAATGTTTTGTTTATTACTATAATATCCGATAATTAATTTTATAAGGATAACAAATGAAAAAAATGGTCTTGGTTTTACTATTTGCTGTATCTATATATGCTACACAAAATTTTCAGGACAGTAAAACATGTAAAGGGTGTCACCCTACAATTTATAATGAATATTATGGTTCAGCACATAGAAAATCATCAATCTATGAAGATGCTGCCCATAAAGGGATTTGGGATAAGCATCCAAATAAAGCAAAAAATAAATATACCTGTGCACAATGTCATACACCTTCAGATGCAAGGGTGTTGGACGCATTAGCAAAAGGGGAAGATTCAACACCAAAAAAAGATAATATTCAAACACAAGAGGCTATATCTTGTATATATTGTCACTCTATAAAAAGTATAGAATCACATACAAAAAGATTTAATAGTAATGTAATGCAAGGGCAAAACAATAAAAGACCTTTACTTTACTCAGCAAATAAAAATAATCAAAATAAAAAAGTGATATATAAAGAGAAAAGCAGTTTTTTTGGTATGTTTAAAAGTACAACAGGATCACCTTATCATGATATAGATTATACAAATAAAAACTACTACAATGGTCAAATGTGTATGGGATGTCACTCTCACTTTAAAAATAATCATGATATAGATATATGTAATACAGGACAAAAAGGTGTAAATACAAATGAAAATAATTGTATAACTTGTCATATGCCAAAAGTAAAAGGTAGTGCAACAACTATTAAAATTACTAAAAAACATGCATTTCATGGATTTGCAGGAAGTAGAAATCATCAAAATTTAGTAGCTAAATATTTAGAGATATCGTATAAAAAAACAGATGATGGATTTGATATTATACTCAAAAACAAAGCTCCACATAAACTGTTTATTCAGACATTAAGAATGGCACAAATGGATGTTAGAGTTATTAAAAATAATGTTACTAAAAAGTTAAAACCAATTGTTTTTGCAAAAACAATTGGAAAAGATGGAGTTGAAGTTATGCCATGGCTTGCAACACAAGTACTAAGTGATACTATGTTAAAAGCAAATGAAACTAGGACAGTTCACTTTGATACAAAAGTTAACAGCTCTGATGAGATTGAGGTTGTATTCGGTTATTATTTGGTAAATCCATCTATGCATAAAGATTTAGAATTGGCACCAAATACAGAACCTACAACCTTTCATGTTTTAAAAACAAAAAGTTTCTTGGTAGAATAAAAGAGTTTAATATGGATAAAAAAAGAGTTGTTCTAATCACAGGGGCTAGTTGTGGTATGGGAAAACAAACAGCTCTATTTTTATCAAATCTTAATTTTATAGTATATGCAGCTACTAGACAACCATCTAAGCTGGAAAAAATAAAAAATAAAAACCTTTTACCTATCAAGCTTGATATTACAGATGAATTAAGTGTAAAAAGTGTTGTAGATACAATATATGAAAATCATAGTATTATTGACATATTGATTAATAACGCTGGTTACGGACTTGTAGGTACAGTTGAAGATGTAACTGAAAAAGAGATGTTTGAACAGTATAATGTGAATGTATTTGGACTGCTAAGAGTCACTAAATATGTTATACCAATTATGAGAGAACAAAATAGTGGTGTAATAATAAATATTAGCTCTTTTTTAGGAAAAATTGGACTACCACTTTTGACTTTTTATAACTCAAGTAAATATGCTGTTGAGGGTATTACTGATTCATTAAGATATGAGTTAAATGAATTTAATATACGAGTACACTCTATAATGCCAGGTTTTTTTAGTACAAATTTTGCAAAAGAGAATTTAAAAATAAATCAAAAAACAATAAGTGAAGATTCTGTATATAAAAATATTGTTTCTACTTTAGCTCCTAAAATTCTAGATCAAATCAATAATGGTAATGATGCAAAAGATGTTGCTAAACTTATTTTGGAAATTATAGAAGCTGATAATTTTAAAGCAAGAGTTACAGTAGGAGATAAAGCAAAAAAATTTATTCCAATGAAAAAAGAGTTAAGTGATGAGGACTTTGAAAGAAGAGTCCATGAATATTATAACATCTGAGTTTACAAATGGATAGTTTCTTTTTTAATATAACACATAGAAGCTACAAGATATTTTTTTTATTTCAAAAAAATAATAGTTATATAAAAAGAGTTGATATATCAAATGGTATTGTTTTTTTTGATATATTTTTAGAAGATCAAAATGAACAAAGTTTTAATATAAAAAATCTTGATAGAATGGTTATGATACCTACAATTATAGACGGAAATTTAAATATTTTTGATAATATTGATAAATCAAATTATAATCTTAAAAAAGATGATATAGCAATATTTTGTTCATCAAAACAAGATATAGAATTTAAAATAAAAAAATCAAAGAGGATTAAAATATTTATACTTTTTATAGCAGATTTCTTTTTAAAAAGGTATCTTCTTAATAAAAATGATGAACCAATAGATTATTTATATCAAAATATTCAAAAACATAATCCTTTAATGATGGTATATACTTTACCTGTAGATGCATTAAGTTTATATACAATTGATAAAATAACTCAAAAAAACAGATCAAATAAAATGAGTAGTATAAGATGTGAGCATAATGCTATTGAGTTTATGATTTATAGATTTTCACTATTAGATTTTTATGATAAAAATATTAATAGTGAAGAGTTGATTATTGCACAAAAGGCAAAGCAATATTTGTTAAAAAACTATTTAAATTCACCAACAATTCAAGAATTAGCACATATTTGTGCAACAAATGAATCAAAATTAAAAAAAATATTTAAACAAGTTTATAATATAACTGTACATAATTATATTCAAAAATTAAAACTGGAAAAAGCAAATATACTTCTTAAAGATCAGGTACTAAATATAGGACAAATTGCTTCAAAAGTTGGGTATAAACATCAAGGATATTTTTCTAAAATATTTTTTGATACTTATGGTGTTTATCCAAAAGATTTATTAAAATAATTCTTTTAGTGCTAAAATAAAATTCTTTTAGTGCTAAAACAGTGTTGTTTATTTTTTATAATTTATATATACTTATTTATATATGAAACTATAAAAAGAGGCGACTTATGAGATCTATTTTAGTAATATGTTTATTAATCACAACTATATATGCAATTGATGATAATTATCTAAGACAAATTGCTATAAAAGATGGTTTGTTACCTGTTCCTAAAGAGTTTACAAAGGTAAAAGAGTTATTTGATACAAAATCAAATCCTATCACACTAGATAAGATTAGATTAGGTCAAAAGCTTTTTAATGATAAAAATTTAAGTCTTAGTAGAAAAATAAGTTGTGCAACTTGTCACGATATAAAAAATGGTGGAGAGGATGGCAAACCAACTGCAATAGGGCATCTAAAAAGAGAAAATCCCCATCATCTAAACACTCCAACAGTTCTTAATAGTGCATTTGCTTTTAAATATTTTTGGGATGCAAGTGCACCTACACTAGCTGAACAGGCAAAAGGGCCATCGTTAGCTTCTTTTGAAATGGCTTCAACTCCAAAACTTATTGAACAAAGAGTAAAAGAGAATAAAAATTATGTAGATGAATTTAAAAAAATATATAATAAAGATGATGCAATAACATTTGACAATATTGTAAAAATTATAGCTACATATGAAAAAGTATTACTTACAAGAGGGGCCTTTGACAGATATTTAGATGGTGATGACAATGCTATAAATAATAAGGCAAAGAGGGGTTTGGAGCTATTTATAAAAATTGGATGTAAAGGGTGTCATAATGGAGAAGCTGTTGGTGGAAAAATGATTGCTAAGTTTCCTTTGCGACACTATAATGGTTTGTTGGTTCCAAAATTTATATATAATGGAAAAAGGGATTTAGAGAGTGTAAAAATAAATTTTAATCCAATTTATAATAAGTTTCCATTTAAAAATATAGGAAACTATTTTGGTAAAGATGGAACATCATATTTTAGAGTTCCAATTTTAAGAAATATTACAAAAACTGCACCATATTTTCATAATGGTGCAGTTAAAGAGCTTGATGATGCCATATTTATTATGGGAAGATATCAGTTGGGATTTGATCTAAATAAAGAACAAATTAGTCAAATAAAAGAGTTTTTCAAAACACTTGAGGGTGAGATTGTTGATTATAAAATCAAGTACTAAATTTATAAACTCTCATAAGCTTGTTTAATACTGTTGTATTTATCACTACAAAAAAGTATAAATGCAGCATTTAATTTTGCAAGTTTTTCAAACTCATCACTTGGATTTTGTATAGCTTGTAGTGAGTGTTCAATACAAATTCTATCCCAGGATTTAGTGTAGTTTATACCAAAGTCTTTTGGATCTATAGTGTACTCTTGTATATTATTATCTTTTGCTATCCAATATTGACATTTGCTAAAGATCTCGCTTGTACCTTCATTTCCTTTAACAATTACCAGTTTTTTATATCTTGAGCTAAATATATTTACATATTTTTTCATAAAAGGTTTATGAAAAACACCCAAAAAAGCAATATCACTATTTGCTACATTTGTTAATCGCTCAACTGTATTAAAAGCAGTTCTTATACCTAATCTATCTCTTGTAGTTGTAAGATCACTTAACTCTTTGAAAGTTTCTTTTCTATCAAAACAGTATATATTTGGTTCTAAGTCTATATTTGTCGATATATCTTTTGTAGTGATTCCACTTTTGCCAGCTTGAAGTTTATCTGTATTGATAATTATATTAATATTGTATGGTTTTAAATATTTTGCAATCAAACTAAAGAGATATGGATTGTTTCTTTTCCCATCAAATGGATAGCCAAATTCTACAGAATTTTCTACTGGTGTTTTTATAATATACTCATCAAAAGCTTGTAAAATACCCAAAAATTCATCTGTAGTTTCTGGTTTTAATCTAAGTCCCAATAAAAATGCAGATATTTGCTCTGGATATACTTTATTGTCAAGTATCATTTTTACAGCATCATACATCTGCTCTTTGGTTAGGTCGTAGTTGTGTTTTTTACCGGTACCAACAGCTTTAATATATTTTAAAAACATTACATAAACTTATTTTGTAAATTTTCTTTATCAATAGTTTTTGTTTTCATATTTATTAGGTTGTCTTTTTTAAATATTCTTAAAATTCTAGATAATGTTTCTGGAGTAATATTTAAAATACTAGCTATTTCTATATTTTTTGTTTGAAAGAAATCTTCAGTATGATTATAAATATATTGTGCAACTCTTTCATGCGAATCAAGAATAAGATGAGTAGATATTAAGTTTTCTAAATTTTTAATTTTCTTAATTAGTGAAGATTGAATTGCAAAAGCTAAATCAGGATTAGAATAAATATATGATTTAAATTTGTCAAAATTTATTTTTAATACTTCAATATCTGTAAAAGCTTTTGCTGTTGCGGGATAGGGTATATGTTCAAAATTTGCAACTTCAGCAATCAATTCATTTGGATGAAAATATTTTAAAATCACCTCTTTATCATGTGAAGATGTTTTATAAAGTTTTACTATTCCACTATGTAATAAATAGATATATTCTGATTTATCACCTTCATAAAATACAATATTATCTTTTGCTAATTTTTTATAGTATGTAAATTTACTAATTTCATCTATAGTCTTGTTATCTAAATTTTCGAATAAAAATATCTGTTTTAATTTTACTTGCATATATATCACTTATTAAAAAATGTTTTTACCCATTGAATCTCTTCTTGGGATTGTAATTTAATTCTTTTAACCTCTTTTTTCTTATCGTCCAATATTACTAGAGTATCACCATCTAGTTTTAGATGAGTTTCTCCCCATAATTTTTCAAGATAATCAAGTCTTTTAAACAACTCTTTTGCCGGTGGTTTCTCTTTTACACCTGTAACTTTACTAGTGATATAAAATCCAGCTCCACCAAATCTTTTTTCAAGTATATAAGGTGTATATGGTTGAATCAATTTATAAACTCTTGCATTTTTATGTTCTGGTTGAGCCTGATCCACATATGAAAAACCTATAAACATAATAACAACTGTTGTAAAAAATAGTAAATATTTATTCATAATTATGAAACTTTTACAATATTATTAGAGTTTAAAAATATCTGTTCAACTCTTTGTTGCCAAAGTTTTCCAAATGTTTGTTTTTCCTCTTTGGTTGCAATTCCTTGCATAGTTTTTTGCATCAATGGTTGCATCATAGGATCTGCCCCTATAGTGCTTGGATCGTAGTATACATCAACACTTTCATTTGTATCAAGTCTTGTAAATCTTACATTGGAGTTATTATCACTGTTGTAAAACATTAAATCATTACGATTAAATTTTCCACCAATACCTTTAAATCCAGTATTTACTGTAGCACCAGTTATATTTGAAATTACTGTACCAATAACTCCTGCCACACCATCTTCAATATCCTCTTTAAACTCTACTTGAATAGATCCTCTTTGAGGTATACTGTCTTGATACAGTGCTTTTAGTCCATAATATGTAATTAGATATGCTCCAGCAACAGTAGGGCAACTATGACCTGCACTTTTTACTATATCTAAGTAGCTAAACTCAATGATTCCATCTTCAAATGTACCTAAAAAGTCAGATAAATCATCTTTTAAAGTGATTGTTGGAGTTTGATTAAAAAAATCAGGATACTTCATATATAATTCCTTCTAATATTTATTATTAAATATAATTTTATATCAAAATTGTACACTAATTGTCATTAAATGAAGCTATAAAGAGTTTAAAATTTGTATTGATTTTTCTTTATCTTCAGATTCTTCAAGAAGTTCACTAATTATGTTAAATAGGTTATCCTCTGGTTCGTAAGTATCTTTAAGGTTTGCTAAATATTCTTGAACAAATTGATCAATTAGATTATCTTGTTCTATTTTTTTATTAATTTCTGGAGTATTTGTATTTAAGTTTAATTTATTGAAGTCAATTGTTTCATCATCAATATTAATATTTTCCATAAAGTAGCCCACACTTTAGATTAGATTATAATAACTAATCTAAAGTATAGCTATAATTTTATATATTTTTTATTAAATAAAACTTATTTAGCTTCTTTCATAGTATCAGCTATCATAAATGCCAATTCTAAAGCTTGATCTGCATTTAATCTTGGATCACATTGAGTATGATATCTGCTTGTTAGATCTGCAGTTGTAATATTACAACTTGCACTTCCTGTACACTCTGTTACATCTTGACCTGTCATCTCAAGATGGATACCACCAGCTACACTTCCTTGAGCTTTGTGGATTTGGAAAAACTGTTTCACTTCACTTAGTATATTATCAAAATCTCTTGTTTTATATCCGTTTGAAGTTTTCTCAACATTTCCATGCATAGGATCACAACTCCAAACAATATTTTTACCCTCTTGTTCAACTCTTTTAAGAAGATTTGGGAAATGATCAGCAATTTTATTTGCACCCATTCTAACTATTAGATTTAATCTTCCAGCTTCATTATTTGGATTTAAAGTATCAATTAGTTTAATAAGTTCATCCTCTTGCATAGTTGGACCAACTTTACAACCAATTGGATTATGAATCCCTTTAAAATATTCTACATGGGCACCATCAAGATCTCTTGTTCTATCACCAATCCAAAGCATATGAGCTGAACAGTTATACCAATCATTTGTTAAACTATCTTTTCTAGTTAATGCTTCTTCATAGTTAAGAAGTAATGCTTCATGTGAAGTGTATAGAACTGTTTGAGCTAGTTGTGCAGTATTTTCTGAAGTGATACCACAACTGTTCATAAATTTTAAAGCTTCAGATATTCTATTTGCTATTTGTTCATACTTCTCACCCAGTTCATGATCTTTTAAATAGTCTTGATTCCAACTGTGTACTTGGTGTAGATCTGCCAAACCACCTCTTGAAAATGCTCTTAAAAGGTTCATTGTTGCAGCACTTTGATTATATGCTTTTAGTAATCTTTTTGCTTTTGGTAATCTTGCTTTTTCACTAAATTCAACATCATTAATAATATCTCCTCTATAGCTTGGAAGAGATACTCCATCAATTGTTTCAAAATCACTACTTCTTGGTTTTGCAAACTGTCCTGCAATTCTTCCAACTTTAACTACAGGTTTTCCACCTGTAAAAGTCATAGTTACAGCCATTTGCATCATAACTTTAAATAGTGATTTTATATTATTTGCATCAAATGCAGTAAAACTCTCTGCACAATCTCCACCTTGAAGTAAAAATGCCTCACCTTTGCACACTTTTGCTAAATCACTTTTTAGTTTTCTTGCTTCTTGAGCAAATATCAGTGGTGGATAGCTACTTAACTCTTTTTCAACTTTTAATAATTTCTCTAAATCATTGTATTGTGGTTGTTGTTTTATTGGAAAATCTCTCCAGCTACTTGGTGTCCACATTTTTGTTCCTTTATATTTTATTATATCTTTTAAAATAAGATATGATTTTATCTAATTTAAACTTTATTTTACCACTTTTTCCAATAATTGGGAAAAAGATACTTTAAATGCTTCCAAACCATCTTTTAACAATGAAGAATAAATCTTATCCATATCTACATCATTTGTTTTTAAAGTTGCAAAATATTTATCACACTCTTCTACACTAAGTAGAGGTGTTGGCTCTTTTTTACCATTCTCTTTCCACTGTTTGATAGTCTTAAGTGGTGCAGTATTAACACTATTTGGATAAATTAATTCATCTATATAGTAGCTAGGGTTTAACTTGTCACCTTTAACTCCAGTACTAGCAAAAAGTGTTCTTATATTGTCATTGTTGTATGTATTTATCTCATGGTAACATTTTGTAGCATTCATAATTCCAAGTTTTGAAGTTTCCAAACCTTTTATTTTAAAATCGATATCGCAAAGTCTATCAAATCTGCTTACGAATACAGAGATAACAGCTTTTATATCTTTTCCACTTTGATTGATCCCTTCATTTAATGCTTTTACACACTCTAAGGCTTGAAGTGGTGAGAATATAAGTGTAGCATTTACATGAATACCCATAGCAGTAAGCTCTTTCATAGCACCATATCCAGCAGTTGTAGCTGGAACTTTTATCATCACATTTTCTTCATTGATTAGTGCATTTAATCTTGCACCCTCCTCAATTGTTCCCATCATATCATCACACAGTGTAGGATCTACCTCTATTGAGATAAACCCATCATTGTTATCTTTTTCATACAACGGTTTCATAAGTTGAGCTGCTCTTTTTATATCTGTAATTGCCAATTGCTCATATATTTTTTTAGGACTATTTGCTTGAAGCATTTGTATTTGTTGATTATATGCTGGAGATGAGCTAATTGCCTGTTCAAAAATAGCAGGATTACTTGTAGCACCTTGTACTGTACCATCATTTATAATATCCTGAAATTCATTTTCTAAAAAATCTCTTTCTATAAAATCACACCATAAAGAGTAATTGATCTCTTGTTTTAAACTCATTAAATCTCCTTTAAGATCTGTGTTAAATCTTTTGTTTCTATGATAATATTTGCCTCTTTTTTTAAGATGTCATGAGCACAAAAAGCAACTTTTTTAGATGCATATTTAAACATACTTCTATCATTTGCTCCATCTCCAACTACTAAAGTTTCATTTGCAGTAATCCCTAGAAGTCCTTGAACTCTTTGAATCATATCACCTTTGCTATAATCAAACATCATATCACCACCAACAAGTCCACTCAGAACTCCATCTTTGTGATGTAGTACATTTGAAAAATCTGCATCAAGTCCAAGTTTCTCTTTTGCTGGAGTTGTACCAATTCTAAATCCACCACTAAAACAAACCACTTTATAATCTTGCTCTTGAAGTTTTTTTACAACCTCATAAGCTCCTGGCATTAGTGGAAGATTTGCACAAATATTCACAGCTTTTTGGTATGATAAACCTTTTAAAAGTCCTACTCTTGTAACTAATGATTCAAAAAAATCAAGTTTTCCACTCATAGCCAAAGTTGTAATCTCTACAACTTGCTCTTCAATTCCTAGCTCTTTTGCCAAAAAATCTATAGTCTCTCCATCCATTAATGTTGAGTCAAAATCAAATACAGCTAATTTCATTCTTATTCCTATTTATGTATAATGTTGCGATTGTAACTAAAAAGGTTTAAGTAAATGTTTAATCAACTAATAGAAAAATTACAAAATGATAGATATTTGACGCTAGAGACTACTCCAGCACATTTAGCAAATATGAATAATATAATAGAAAAAATATATAATTATAAACTTCACCAAAAGGTTGATGGCTTTAGTTGTACAGATAATCCATTGGCAAAATTAAAATATAATGCACTTTTTGCAGCTTTAAAATTACAAACAGAGTTTAAATTGCCAACAATTGCTACAATGAGTATGAGAGATAGAAATAAAATTGCACTTCAATCAGATCTGTTGGGTGCAAATGATTTTGATGTCAGAGCTATTTTGGCTCTTACTGGGGATCCAGCAAAAATGAGTGATCAACCACATACAAAAGGGGTATTTGAAGGTAATAGTTTAATGTTGCTTGAGATGATAAAATTATTCAATAGTGGTATGGATTATGCAGGAAAGCCATTTAAAGAATCACCAAAACAGATATATCCGTTTGCAGTTACCAACTCTTATGCAAAATCTATGAAAACACTTGAAAAAAAACTGTTTAAAAAAGTTCAAGAGGGAGCTTTGGGGATTATTACCCAACCTGTATATGATATACAAAATGCAAAGGAACTATTGCAGATGTTTGAAAATGTAACATCTCAATTTAGTGATGAAAGGGCAAATTCAAAACTTATTATGGGGATATTTCCTATAACTAAATTAAGAACGGCACAGTTTTTATCTTCACATGTTCCAGGTATTCATGTACCAAAAGATTGGATAGATGAACTAAGTAAAGCTAATAAAATAAATGAGTATGAAGAGTATAGAGTAGGGATGAGACTAAGTAAAAATATTTTTAACCAAATTCAAGAGATATATCCAAAAATACATCTTATGACAGGTAATAAATTTGATATTGCAAATGAACTTATACATTAGGGGATATCTTGGCTAAAAAATATGCTGCACTTGATATTGGTTTAAAAAGAATAGGGGTTGCTATTTGTTTAGCTAGTGATATTGTAACTCCTCTTAATGCAGTATTGAGAAAAAATAGAGATCAAGCATCAAGGGATTGTTTGGCTTTATTAAATGAATGGCAGATCGATACTTTAATAGTAGGATATCCTGCAAGTTCACCTGAGATGCAAAGAAGAATTGATCATTTTATAAATCTTCTTGATTTTAAAGGTGAAGTTATAAAACAAAATGAAGATATGAGTTCAATAGAGGCAGAAAACCTAATAAAAGGTGATATAAAATATAAAAGAGATGGTAGAGTTGATTCAATTGCAGCTCAAATAATACTTCAAAGGTATTTAAACTCATGATTGGTGTAGATATAGTTGTTATAAGTCGTATAGAAAAGATGATAAATCGTTGGGGAGATAAAGCTTTAAAAAGATTTTTAAACAAAAAAGAGATAGCTTTGGTTAAATCTGCTTCAAGTGCAGCTGGTTTTTGGGCAGCAAAAGAGGCTGCTAGTAAAGCAATAGGAACTGGCATTGGTTCAAAATGTTCATTTTATGATATAAAAATAAAAAAAGACAAGCTGGGAAGACCAATTTTAAAATACAAAAAAAAGATTCGAAAAGAATTCAATATAAAACACTCAAGTGTGAGTATTACTCATGATGGTGGTTTGGCTATAGCAGTAGTGGCAATAAAATGAGAACATTTTTAAATAAAATAGTATATCTAGCAGTGATGCTTTTTATCATATCAGTTATATCATTTGTTGCAATTAATCTTGCACCAAACTCTTTTTTTGCAAGTGGGGAGTTAAATCCAAATATAACACCTGAATCAATAGAGCATCTAAAATCTATATATGGGCTTGACAAACCTTTGTATGTACAGTTTTTCTCTTGGATATGGGCGATACTTCATCTTGATTTTGGGATATCTTTTAGCAGTGGTGAGATGGTAAAAGATGAGATATTGGCAAGAATTCCTATAACTCTTACAATAAATATAATAAGTATGATTTTTGTATTTGTGATCTCTTTGTATCTTGGAATCAAAGCAGCTTTTAATCAAAACACCTGGTTTGATAAATTTGTAGGGCAATTATCACTTTTAAGTTTTTCCATGCCTTCATTTTATTTGGCACTATTAGGTGTACTTGTTTTTGCTGTAACTTTGGAGCTTTTACCAATAGCTGGATTACATAGTATAAACGATGCAACAGGATGGGTATATTATAAAGATATGGCATGGCATTTAATATTACCTATATCTATTATGGTATTTGGTGGAATTGGAAGTTTAACTTTGTATATTAGATCACTTACAATAGAGATACTAAAAAGTGATTATATCTTTTTTGCAAAAGCTAGAGGTATTAATGGAATTAAACTTTTAAGATATTACATTTTACCAAATTTATATCCAACTGTAATAACACTGCTTGGATTATCCCTACCAGGGATTATTGGTGGTTCTGTTATTCTTGAGTCAATTTTCTCAATTGATGGTATGGGTTTGCTTTTTTATCAAAGTGCTTTAAGCAGGGATTATCCAATTATAATGGGTATTCTTATAATTGGTGCATTTTTAACTTTAATAGGTAATATGATAGCTGATTTGATACTGCTTAAACTAAATCCAAACAGTATAAATAATTAAAAGTTATAATTATGAATAGATATATTTGTAAATGTCCATATTGTGATGATGGAGTGATTCAAGTTCATAAAAAAAATATTATGGGCAAAAATGTAAAATTATATAAATGCTCAAATAATAAAGTTACTACTGAAGATGGTGAAGTTTGGGAACCAACACCTGACTCTACATGTACCTATAAACTGTGGGGAGATAGACTTCATAGATATGGCAAAAGAGGTATTGGTGAAAAAGAGGTAAAAACTTTATTAACTACAGGACAAGTAGTTGTAAGGCTTGTTTCAAGAGGAACAAAAAATATTTATGAGAAATATATTATACCTGATTTGGAATATGGATTTAGTGTATTGTGGGATGAGGAAGTGTTAAATGATTAAAAATAATAAAAAATTAATCTTTTTTATTTAAAATTTATGATATTATGTTTTACGAAATAATACGGAGTGATTTTATATGCCCAATATTGATGATGTTATAAGTTATAGTTCAAAATTAAATTTATTATATGTAGAAGACCATAAAGATGCAAGAGATTCATCCCTAAATATTTTTGAAGAGTTTTTTGACAATATCATAATTGCTTTTAATGGTGAAGAGGGACTGGAAAAATTCAGTCAAAATAAAATAGATATAATAATAACAGATATCAATATGCCTAAAATGAATGGTTTGGAGATGATATCAAAAATCAAAAAACTTGATAATAGCGTACCTATTTTAGTTTTATCTGCGTATAGTGATGCAGGATATTTTATGGAAAGTATTAGACTTGGTGTTGATGGATATCTTTTAAAACCTATAGAATTAGATCAATTTGTAAATGCGCTAGATAATGTAATTGCTAAAATTAAATTATCGATAAAAACAAAAAGAAGTGAAAGCTTATTACATCAGTATAAAGAGATAACAGATAAAAGTTCTAATGTATCAATTATTGATACAAATGGGATAATTACTTATGTAAATGATGAATTTTGTAAACTATCTGGATATACAAAAGATGAATTGATTGGGCATGAATACTCATCTTTTCAGGGTTATGTTCAACCAAAATCTATTAGTGATGATATATGGGATACTATTAAAAATAAAAAACAGATTTGGCAGGGTGTTGTTAAAAATGTAAATAAAAATGATGAGGTTTACTATGTTGATATGACAATTAAACCTATACTTGATATAGATGGCAATATTATAGAGTATATTGCAATTAGAAATGATATAACAAATATAATGAATCATAAAAAGATATTAAGTGATATTGTTGAATGTTCTATAAAACCTATAGTAGCACTTATTATGATAGAAGATTATGATAATCTGTCAGTATTTTATGGAAGTAAGATATCTCAAAAAATACAAGAAATATTTGCAAAAAATTTGGAAAAAATGTTACCTAAACATTGTATATTTGATAAAGTTTTTATACTTGAAGATGGACAGTTCGCACTTGCCAAAGATCTGCACAATAATGATACACAAGTAGATATAGATGAAGTTGTAAAAGAGTTAAAAAATGTACAAAAACTAATGAGAGAAGAAAAATTAGTATTTGATAATTTTGAATATGATGCATCGTTTGTGTTAAGTATTGCATATGGGGATAACTGTTTGGAGAATGCAAGATTTGGTCTTCAATCTTTATCTCATGAAAAACAAAATTTTACTATTGCAAATGGTATGGCTCAAAAAGAGCAAATACAAGCTGAACTTAATATGAAAACTTTACAGATGGTAAAAAAGGCACTTGAAGAGTATAAAATCATTTCATATTTTCAACCTATTATAAATAATAACACAAATGAAGTTGACAAGTATGAATCTCTTGTACGACTTATTAATGAAAATAATGAAATTATCTCACCATATTTCTTTTTGGATATTGCAAAAAAAGGTAAATACTATGCAGATATTACAAAAATAGTTTTAAAGAACTCTTTTGATGCTTTAGAAAAAACAACTAAAGATATCACGATAAATATATCTGCATTGGATATTGAAAAAGATACAACAAGAAAAATATTTTTTAAATTTTTAAATAAATATAAAGATGATGCTTCAAGAATAGTAATTGAGTTACTTGAAGATGAAAGTGTTAAAGACTTTGCAGTTATCAAGACATTTATTAATGATGTAAAAAAATATGGTGTGAAAATTGCTATTGATGATTTTGGAGCAGGTTATTCAAATTTTGAAAGATTACTTGATTATCAACCAGATATACTTAAAATTGATGGATGTTTAATTAAAAATATAGAAAATGATACTTTCTCTTTATCTGTAGTTAAAACAATAGTCTCTTTTGCAAAAGAGCAAAATATACAAACAGTTGCAGAGTTTGTAGAGAATGAAAATATTTTTAATATATTAAAAGATTTAGGGATTGATTACTCTCAAGGTTACTATTTTGGAGCTCCAGGAACAATAGAGTCTCAAGAATAGTTTTGTAAGAAGAATTTAGATATAATCCAAAAAATATTATATGATAAATGATTGATTAAAGGATTGAATATGGGTGGATATAAATTAGTTTCGGGTTCTGCAAATCCGGAATTTGCAAAAAAAGTGGCACAACATTTAGGGACACAATTAGCAGAAGTTAAAGTAAATAGATTTAGTGATGGTGAGATAAATGTAAATATAACTGAATCTGTTCGAGGGGATGATGTATTTATTATTCAACCAACTTGTGCACCAACAAATGATAATTTAATGGAATTATTGATTATGGTAGATGCTTTTAAAAGAAGTAGTGCAGGGGAAATTAATGCAGTTATTCCATATTTTGGATATGCAAGACAAGATAGAAAAGCAGCTCCAAGGGTTCCAATCTCTGCAAAATTAGTAGCTGATATGCTTGAAGCTGCAGGAGTTGATAGAGTTATTACTATAGATCTTCATGCTGCTCAGATTCAAGGATTTTTCTCAATTCCTGTTGACCACCTACTTGGATCAATTTTATTTATTGATTATATTAAAGAGAAAAATCTTCCAAATCCTATTATTGCATCTCCTGATGTTGGTGGAGTTGCAAGAGCTAGAACTTATGCAGAAAAGCTTGGATATGATTTGGTAATAGTTGATAAAAAAAGAGAAAAAGCAAATGTAGCAGAAGTTATGAATATTATAGGTGAAGTTGAAGGCAGAGATGTAATTATTTTGGATGATATGGTTGATACTGCTGGAACTTTGACAAAAGCTGCTGATGTATTAAAAAGCAAAGGTGCTACAAGTGTAATGGCATGTTGTACGCATGGTGTATTATCTGGACCAGCGTTTGACAGAATTTCAAACTCTGCACTTGATGAATTAGTAATTGCTGATACTATTCCATTAGCGCAAGAGCATGATAAAATAACAGTATTAACTGCATCTAAAATTTTAGGTGAAGCAATTCACAGAATTCATTCTCATCAATCTATTCAAAGTGTGTTTATTTAATGCAAAGTAAAATTCGTAATTTTTCAATTATTGCTCATATTGATCATGGTAAATCAACATTAGCTGATAGAATTATTCAAGAGTGTGGTTCAGTAGCAGATAGAGAGATGTCTGCACAGATGATGGATACAATGGATATTGAGCAAGAGCGAGGTATCACAATCAAAGCCCAAAGTGTAAGACTTGATTATGTAAAAGATGGTGAACACTATATATTAAATCTTATTGACACTCCAGGACATGTTGATTTCTCATATG
>Ga0256843_1000840_pt1 | contig 25346 bp, 31 predicted proteins | sample AlvinellametaG_FD_191572 | JGI IMG/M metagenome (GOLD analysis project Ga0256843, IMG submission 191572) | Pompeii worm associated microbial communities from hydrothermal vent at the East Pacific Rise, Pacific Ocean - Alvinella | ecosystem: Host-associated > Annelida > Integument > Unclassified ... | reverse complement strand
TATCATTACCATACCCATTTGAGTATAATTTGGATTCATAAGATTAATACAGTGCTTCTCACTATCTAACCACCCTTGAACCATCTTTTCTGCACTATCAATCAATGTTCCACCTCCTAAATTTTCAGCAATATATTTCCACTTATAACCATAAGTCTCTATTCGCTCTTTAAAGGTACTTTTCTTATATAATATATAACCTGTCCAGTCAGATGAAGTACCTGAACCAGAATGAGAAAAAGTTGCACTTTTAATTAAATCTTGCGTATGTTCATAAGAAGAACTGTAGAGTTTTTCACTCCAATCAAGAGGTGATGTTGCAGGAAAAACTCCTTTTTTACCACAAACTTGCTCTTGAGCCCTTGCTCTATTTACAACTTTTAGATACTCATTTTTTATCTTTTCTGATATTTTAGGAACAGTAAAATCAACTCTTCTATCTGTTACCATAATTTTTAAAGTGTCACTAATCGTTGCACCACTATTATGTTGTACAATAAAACGTAGAGTCTTCTCTCCTAATATTGTGGGGATATAAACAAAAGAGGCAGTAGTCGCTAAAGTATCTCCTTCTTCTTCCCATAGATAAGAGAGTGTACTTCCATCTGTTGTCTCTCCTTCTCCTTTAATTAATACCGATTCATTAATAAATACCCGTTTATCATCTCCTGCTTCAGCAGTTAAAGTAAACGAATCAGAAGATGAAGATGTATCCACCTCAGACTCAACACATCCTATAAGCAGTAGAGACAAACTCGTTATTAAAAATATTCGTTTACACTTCATAAATAGCTCCTACTTAATTATTATAAATTTTAACATAATTTACCTTGATTTTATTAAATTAATTTTGTTATTAAATATTATTTTAATAAAAATAGAATTTTAATTAATATTTAAACTTTTATTAAAAAAAATGTGCTATAACTTATAAAAATTATAATAAAGGATTATATTATGAAGTTAGAAGGCGAACCAACAATGAGTCAAATAGATGATTATAATGGTAATGAGTCTCCAGAAAAGAGAAAACAGATACGAAACATTATTATCGGACTGCTTATAGTCAGTGCTATTTATGGTTTTGTAAAGTTTAGTTTCTCAACACCAAGTGATTATATTGGTACTCCTGAAAACCCAGGAATCAATACATCACTTAGATAAACCCATATGTATAGGGTCTTTCCCTATACACAAAAGAACAACAACACTTTTTAACGTCCTCTCTTCCCTTTGTGTAAGAAAGAAACAAACAACATAGATAACTTTTTCTAAAAGAGAGTTTCATTCTCCTATTTAAAAAAAATTGCTAAACTCATGCTATTAAACTACACATAAGGACGACAAATGTCATTACCTAAAATTATATGGTCAAAAATTGATGAGGCACCAGCATTAGCTACTTACTCATTGTTACCAATCGTAAACGCATTTACACAAGCAGCAGGAGTTTCAGTTGTAACTTCAGATATTTCATTGGCAGGAAGAGTTCTTTCAGCAATGGGTCTTGCAGAAGATGAGCTTTCTAAACTTGGAGAAGTTGTTCTTCAACCAGATGGAAATATTATTAAACTTCCAAATATCTCTGCTTCTGTTGGTCAGTTAAAAGATTGTATTGCAGAGCTTCAAGGTCAAGGTTACGATATTCCTAACTACCCTGAAAACCCTGAGACAGACGAAGAGAAAGCCATTCAAGCTAAATACAGCACATGTCTTGGTTCAGCAGTTAACCCAGTTCTTAGAGAAGGTAACTCAGATAGAAGAGCAGCAAAAGCTGTTAAGAAATTTGCACAGAACCACCCACATAGACTTAAGCCTTTTGCTGAGAATTCAAAAGCATATGTTGCACACATGGCTGGAGATGGTGATTTCCAAGGAAATGAGCAATCAGTTACTATGGACAAAGCACAAAAAGTGACTATCGCCCTTAACGGTAAAGAGTTAGCAACAATTGATGCTCTTGATAAAGAGGTTTTAGATGGCACATTTATGTCTGTTGCAAAACTTAAAACTTTTATTGCTAAAACAATCGAAGATGCAAAATCAAATGGTGTTTTATGGTCAATTCACCTCAAAGCTACAATGATGAAAATCTCTGACCCAATTATGTTTGGTCACGCATTTACAGTATTCTTCCAAGAGGTATTTGATAAGTATGCTGATACATTTGCAGAGCTTAACGTTAACCCTAACCAAGGTATGAGCGATTTAGAGAAAAAGATTGAAGGTCACCCTTTAGAAGCAGAGATTAAATCGGCATTCCAAGCTGTTGTTGAGTCTGATAATCCAGAGATTGCGATGGTTGATTCTGACAAAGGAACAACAAACTTCAACGCTTCAAATGATGTAATTATTGATGCTTCTATGCCTGTAGTTGTAAGGGAGGGTGGTAAACAATGGAACAGAAACGGAGACGCAGTTGAGTGTGTTGCTGTTATTCCTGATTCTACTTATGCAATGTTCCACGAAGAGATGGTAGCTGACTGTGTTAAAAATGGTCAATACGATGTTACAACAATGGGTTCAATGGCAAACGTTGGTCTTATGGCTCAAAAAGCAGAAGAGTATGGTTCTCACCCAACTACATTTGAATTGGCTGAAGCTGGAACAGTTACAGTAACTGCTGAAGATGGTACAGAGCTTATGAGTTTCGAGTGTGAAGCTGGAGACATCTGGAGAATGAGTAGAGCAAAAGATATTCCTATCAAAGACTGGGTAAGACTAGCAGTTGAAAGAGGTCAAATTGAGCAAGTTCCTGTAATTTTCTGGTTAGATGAAAACAGAGCTCACGATGCACAAATGATTAAAAAAGCTAAAACTTACCTTGCTGATTTAGATACTGATGGTCTTGATATTCAATTTATGAATGTTACAGAAGCAACAAGATTTACAAATGCAAGAGTTAGAGCTGGTGAAAATACAATTGCTGTAACTGGTAACGTTTTAAGAGACCACTTAACAGACATGTACCCAATCCTAGAGCTTGGAACATCTGCTAAAATGCTTTCTATCGTTCCTTTACTTGCAGGTGGTGGTCTTTACGAAACTGGTGCTGGTGGGTCTGCTCCAAAACACGTTGACCAATTCCTTAAAGAGGGTCACTTAAGATGGGATTCACTTGGAGAGTTCCTAGCATTGGCTGAGTCTTTAAGATTTATTGGAAGAAAACACTCTGATGAAAAACTAGAAGCACTTACAGCAGGTCTTGACACAGCAAACGAAGGTTACCTTGATAACAACAAAGCCCCTTCAAGAAAATGTGGAGAGCCTGATAACAAAGCATCTCACTTCTACGTTGCACAATACTGGGCAGACGCTTTAGCAAACGGTTCAAATGCTGAATTAGCAGAAAAATTTGCACCAGTAGCACAAGCACTTAAAGATAATGAAGCAAAAATTATTGAAGAGTTATTGGCTGTTGAAGGAAAAGCTCAAGATATTGGTGGTTACTTCCATCCAAATGATGAGTTGGCTGAGAAGGCTATGAGACCTTCGGCTACTTTGAATGCTATTATTGATAATATCTAATTATTAAAATAGCCTCTTATTCCACCCTTTTTTGGGTGGAAGAGATTTATAATAAAATTTTGAAACAGGCACCATCTTCTCTATTGTATGCCTCTATTTTTCCTCCCATTTTCTGCTCAATAATAAGCCGTGTGATATAAAGTCCTGCTCCTGAACCACCACTCTCCAAATTTCCTGTTACAAAGGGGTCAAAGATATTTGGCAAAATCTCTTTTGGTATGCCTCCACCATTATCACAAAAAAGAATAATAGTATTTTGACTATTTTGGGTAAATATAATATGAATTTTGCGTTTAATCCCCTCTCGTCTACTTAATGCATCTCTGGAATTGTTTAATATATTTAATATAGATTGAGAAAATTCATTGGGAGAGCCTATTGCAAAGAAATAACCCTCATCTCCATCTATAGCCACCTCAATATGGTGATAGTTAAGAGAAGCCAAAACAATATTAATTGCATGTTTAAGATAAAAGACCAAGTCAAAAGATTGTTGTCGCTGTTGAGGAGAGAAAAATAGACGAAAATCATCAATTGTCTCGGACATATAGGTAATCATCTCATTACCCTGCTTAACTTTTTTTTCTAAATAGGCTTTATCAAACTCTCCAAAAAGATAAGCAGATTCAAGATTCATAAAAATTCCACCCAGTTGTGCTAAAGGTTGTCTCCATTGATGAGCAATATGTCCTATCATCTCACCCATAGATGCCATTCGAGACTGTTGCATCATTAAATACTCATTTTCCCGTCGTAGTTGACTCTCTTGATCTATTTCGTTTTGAAGTTTCTGTTTAATTGTCTCATATTGTGTAATGTCTTGAATAATCAGCTTGATATAGGCACTGTTAATATTATGAGAAATGGTTCCTGAAAATTCGAAACTCTTTTTATTGAAAGAGATTAGCATCTTTTCAATAGCACCATCTCGGGTAATTTTGTTATAAACTCGACTCCATGCCTCTCTTCCCATAAGTTGTTGAGGTGACTGCTCTAAAAAGAGTTCTCCAAAGAGAGATTTTGCTTGTTGATTCATCCAGTGTATTTTTTGGGCTGAATTTAAATCAAAAATCTCTATAATTGCTTGTGGAAGTAGATTCATAATCTCTTTGGTATGACGAAGCTTAAGCTCCAACATATGGGCAACATTTCCCTTTATATGATGAAAAATATCTCTATTTGTCAAGACAGCTCGAATTGTATTGGCTTCACTTTTTACCAAAACACGACGAATTGAATTCCGTTTCATCTTCTCTATCACATCAATAACAGCATTATTCTCATAAACACTAAGTACTGGTCGTGACATAATTTTCTGTATATTTTCATAAATGTCTATATCTTTCTCTCCAGCAGAGAGAATATCACGCTCTGTAACAATGCCTATAGCTATATTATATTTATCAAGAACAATAACAGAACCAATATGTTTAGTATACATCAACAGTGAAGCCTCTTGAATGGTACTCTTATCTGAAATTGTAACCACTTTTGTATCGACACTCAATAAATCTTTTACTTTTAAATCTACTTTATAGACATCCTCTTCTAAAAAATTAAAAAGATGCTCTTGTAAAATAACCCCACAAAATTCATTGTTATCATTGACCATAATTAATCTACGAATATTGTTACTAACAATTAAATCAAAAGCTGATTCTACAGGAGCATTTTTATGAATCGTTATCAACGTTGTCTTGGCAACACTTAAAACAGGAAGGTCTGTATTTCGCTTTAGAGCAATTGTCTTAATCAGTAGGCTTTCGGTAACAATTGCTATTGGTTTTTTATCTTTAATTAAAATTGTTGTACCACTGCCATTTTGCAACATACACTGCATTGTTTCATAGATTGTAGCATCACTATTGAGTGTAAAACCTCGATTTTTTGCAATAGAGAGGAGTTTTCTCATTTAGACTCTTTTTGATAGAGACGATACCCTATTCCACTAATATTCTCAATTATCTTACTGTGTGTTTTTTTTCGTAAATTTCGTATTTGTGAGCGTATGGCATCTCGACTCATTATATCCTCCTTCCAAATATTGTATTCTAAAATATCATAAGCGATAATCTCAGCATCATGCTGAATAAAATACTCTAAAAGTTGCATCTCTTTTGGTCGTAAGGAGAGTTCTCTCTTCTCTTTCCTTAATACTCTTTGTTTCCTATTATAATAGAAGCCCATTCCCAAATCGACCAGATGCTCTTTTTTACAGATTAAAGCATACTCATCAGAGGCTTTCTCTAGTGCCTCTAAAAGCTTTGCTCCTGTTACGGGCTTAATCAAATAACGTGTCAACTCTAATTCAATAGCAGTAAGTAAAAACTCTTTATCTGTATAAGCTGTAGAGACTATAATACGAACATCATGATGCTCTCTACGAATATTTTGAGCAAAACTCAAGCCATTCTCCCCTGGAAGATTAATATCAATCAACATAATATCAGGTTTTTTTTGACCAAACAAAAACATCGCCTCTTCAGCTGAAGAGGTCTCTTCAACCGAACTAAAATATCGTTTTAAAAATTCATAAATTTGACTACGAACCTCTATATCATCTTCAACATAAAGAAGGTGTAAAGGTTGTAGTTTCTCCAATAGAGAGTGATGATTCATAGTAATTATATTCTCTTTTTTATGAATATTATACACTTTTTTATCTATTGGCAACTCAAAGCTCTAAAATAGATACCTGCGTACCTCATTTCAAATCTTCAGAAAAAAGAGAATAAGAATATAACAATTAAATGTTGAGAGAGAGCCTCTCAACATGAGTACTATTTTACTTCGTACTGCTCTCGACCCATTTGGTAGAGGTCGTTTCCTTTTGTATCATTTACAACGGTTACTGGGAAATCTTCGACTGTAATTTTTCTGACAGCTTCTGGCCCTAACTCTGGGTAAGCGATAACTTCAGCTGAACGAATCTGTTTACCAAGTAAAGCTCCTGCTCCACCTGTTGCTCCAAAGTAGATACCTTTGTATTTCACACATGCATCTTTAACCTCTTGGCTTCGGTTTCCTTTTCCTATCATCCCTTTTGAACCATTCTTTAACATGGTTGGAGAGAATGAATCCATTCTATAAGATGTTGTAGGTCCTGCACTTCCGATTGGGTCACCTGGTTTTGGAGGAGTTGGTCCAACAAAGTATATAATAGAACCCTCTAAATCAAATGGAAGCTCTTCGCCCTTTTCAATAAGTGCTACCAATCTGCTGTGTGCAGCGTCACGCGCTGTATAGATTGTACCATTTAAAAGAACAGTATCTCCTGCTACAAGTTTTTCTGTATCTTCGGCTGTTAGTGGTGTGGTTAGTGAATAAGTTGCCATGATTTCCCCTTATATAGTAATATGTGTATGTCTTGATGAGTGACACTGAACGTTTACAGATACTGGAAGTGAAGCGATATGACATGGATTGGCTTCGATATGAACAGCCAAAGCAGTCTTTGTTCCACCCATTCCCATTGCACCAATTCCAAGGTTATTAATCTCGGTTAACATTCGCTCTTCTAGCTCTGCCATCTCTGGGTCTGGATTTGTTGTCTCAAGGTCTCTAAAGAGAGCATGTTTAGAGCTGATACATGCTTTTTCAAATGTACCACCAATACCAACACCTACAGTAATAGGAGGACAAGGGTTTCCACCTGCATCAGAGATAACCTCTTTAACATAGGCAACTATTCCATCTTTACCAGCAGCTGGTGGGAATACTCTTGCTCGGCTTACATTTTCTGAACCACCACCTTTTGCAGCGTACTCAATATCAATCTTATCTCCAGCAACAATATCAAAATGAATAATAGCAGGAAGGTTGTAACCTACAGTATCTTTTAGATTTAATCGGCTAAATGGTTCACAAGTAGAAGCTCTTAAATAACCCTCGGTGTACCCTTGTTCTGTACCTTTATTAATGGCATCTCTTAAAAGACCCCCCTTAATACGCACCTCTTCCCCTACATTTACAAAGAAAACAGCCAATCCTGTATCTTGACAGAGTGGTCTTTTTTCAGTTTTTGCAATGGTTGCATTTTCAAGAAGTTGTCTAATAACCTCTTTACTTACTGGCGACTTCTCTTCTTCCATCGCCTTCTCTAGTGCATCATAAGTATCTTGTGGTAAATCTGTACCACAATGCATAATCATATCTTTAACGGCTTTAACAACAACGTCAAATTCAATTTCTCTCATTAAAAGCTCCTATTTAGAATTAATAGGACCATTCTACTCTTTAGGGTGTTAATAGCAAATGAATAAATTGGGGTAGTTTAAAAGCTTTAGTTAAATGGGTAGGGTGGTAATGTTATGTAGTGGTCGACCAATGTGTCGACCTTGTGTAGATTAATCAAAAAATCCATTTTTTTCAAGAATATCAATTCCCTCTCGAATACTCTCTACAGATAATTTAAATTTTTCGGTTGTCTCCTTATCGAGTGATATTTCAATAACTTTCTCTACACCATTTTTTCCAAGAACAACAGGAACCCCAACCATAACATCAGAATAACCATACTCTCCATCAAGAAGAACCGAACACGATACCATTGTTTGTGTATCATTTAAAATGGCTTCAACCATAAAAGCAATCGCACGTCCAGGAGCATAATAACCTGATGTTCCAAGATGTTTAACAATCTCTGCACCACCATTTTTAGTACGCTCAATAATATCATCCATATCTTTTGATGTTAAAACAGCTGTTGCAGGAATAGAGCCGACCTTTACCTGTTGAGGAAGAGGTATCATATTGACTCCATGGTCTCCAATAACCAAAGAGCCTGTCTGTCCTGCTCCGTAGCCAAGTTTTTTATAAATTTGATATGCCATTCTTGAACCATCCAACGCACCTGCCATACCAATAATTCGATTTCTCTCCCATCCTGTTACTCTATATGTTACATAGGTCATAATATCTAACGGATTAGAGACACAGATAATAATTGCATCAGGAGAGTATTTTTTTACATCGCTAACAACAGATTTAATAATCTTTGCATTAATTAAAAGTAAATCTTCTCGTGTCATCTCCCCTTTTCTTGGTACACCTGCTGTAATAACCACAATATCACAATCTTTTACATCCGAAGGACTCTTGGCTGGTGTAATAATAGTAGGCTGAGGAGCATAGTGTGTTGATTGACCAATATCTATTGCTTTACCCTCTGCCACGCCCTCTGCAATATCAAAAAGAACAATCTCTTTACACGTTCCCATCATACTTAAGCTGTACGCTGCTGTTGCTCCAACAGCACCAGCTCCAATAATTCCTACTTTTCTTCCCATTATACATTGTCCTATAAATTAGTTTTGGATTTTAATTAAACTGCTTATAACAGTTAATAACATTTAAAAATTTTATCATGATTATTCTTAGATAGAACTTCATACTCCCCAAGCAGAGGGGAGTTATAAAGCTATTAGCAGTATTTACTCGTCAAAAAAGTTTAGTTCATAAAGTTTATCAATCATCTCTTGAACAGAGGCAACAGACTCTTTAAAACGTCTCTGTTGTAGTGGTTTAAGTGCCATCTGAATCACCTCTTCAGCACCACCTGCACCAATCATAACAGGTACACCAGATACAATATCAGAGTAACCATAATCATCTTTAAGCATAATCGCACAAGAGTGAATCTGATTTGTATCTTTTAAGATAGCATCAACCATAACTGTTGTTGATTTTGCTGGAGCATAATAGGCTGAACCATTTCCAAGAAGGTTTACAATCTGTGCACCACCATTTCTTGTCTTTTTAACAATATCTCCAATCTCTTCAGAGTCCAATAAATCTTCAATTGGTACACCAGCAACAGTTGTAAACTTAGGAAGAGGAACCATTGTATCTCCATGTCCACCCATAACAGTTGCTCTAATTTGACCAGCACCGTACTCCAATTTTTCATAGATAAAGTGTGCCATTCTCGCTGCATCCAAAACACCTGCCATTCCCAAGACTCTCTCTCTTGGAAATCCTGTCTCTTTGAGTACAACATATGTCATAACATCAAGAGGATTCGAAACAACAACAACAATTGCATTTGGTGCATGTTGTTTAATCTCTCGTGCATACCCTTTTACAATCTTTGCATTCATAGTCAAGAGGTCATCACGACTCATTCCAGGTGTTCTTGGTGCCCCTGCTGTAATAACAACAACATCTGAATCTACCATATCTTCAGGAGTTTTGGCTGCTTTTACAATGGTATGTTGTCTTGCTGCGTTTGCTGCTTGTGACATATCCAATGCTTTTCCCTTAGCAACATCATAATTTCTTCCTCGTAGAAGAACATGGTGACAAGTCCCATTCATTGCCATAATAAATGCCACAGTTGAACCAAAGTTACCAGTCCCAATTACCGTTACCTTTTTACCTTTTGCCATTCTAATCCTTATATATAAAATTGCTTGTTTAATCCTTGTATCCAAAAGAGAGCTTGAGAATATATATAACCTATATATATTAGCAAACACAGTTTTTGGAGACAAAAAACTCTTTAAACAAGCTTAATTGATTATATCAAGAGAATGTAACAAAAGAGGAACAAACCGTTCATAATCACTTATAATTGGTACTCTTTGAGAAGAGAAGAAACACTATCTCTGATATAAAAATAAAAAGTTTAAAATCCTATTTTTATTTGTGATACAATTTGTAACTCATTCTCTCAAAAATTCTAAATCACTTCATCTTAATACAACAAGATAGTTTATAAAATAAATACTAAATTAATAAATTTTTCCCTCTATCTCCATATATGTTAAATAGAGACGTAAATCAAACTCCAATTGATGATAATTTGGTTCAATATGAGTACAGAGTCTATAAAATGCCTTATTATGCTCTTTCTCTTTAAAGTGAGCCAACTCATGGATTACTATCATCTTTAAAAACAGTTCAGGCATCTCCTTGAAAACAGTTGCTATGCGTATTTCATTTTTAGCCTTTAATTTTCCACCTTGTACACGAGAGATGAAAGTATGTGTTCCTAAAGCATTTTTAATAACATTAATCTTTCCATCATAGATTACTTTAGATAGTGTCTGTTTTTTTAGAAATTGACTCCTTAAATCCTGTGTGTAAAGATAAAGGGATTTATCTGTTTGGTAGTGATGTCTGGAAGGATAATGTTTTAATAGATAATCTTTAACACCCTTATTGATAAAAAGATTTTTAATTTTACTTTGTAAATTCTGAGGGTAGTGATTTAAATATTTCAGATTCATCTTTTTTCTCTCTTTTCTTCTTTATTTCTAATTGTAACAGAGAGCACAGCCGATTTGATTAAATAGGCTCAACTGTTATACTCTTTTGGCTACCATTTCATACTTATAAGGATTATAATGAACAATAACAATAAATTTCCAACCTTTCCTAGCGACTGCACTTCCATGCTCTGTAAATATTTAACAAAAGATGTCTTTGAAAAATTAAAAGATAAAAAAACAGCCAATGGATTTACTCTAAATGATGCAATTCGTTCAGGTCTTGAAAATATAGAAAGTGGAATTGGAGTCTATGCAGGAGATGAGGAGTCTTATAGCCTATTCTCTCCTCTATTTGACCCTATTATAGAGGATTATCATGGATTTAAACCTCATCAAAAACATAAAAGCAATATGAATCTTGATGATTTAAATGCATCCAATCCTGACCCAACTGGTGAGTATATTCTTTCTACACGTATTAGAGTAGGTAGAAATCTTAATAATATGCCTTTGGGTTCTGCCATTTCTAAAGAGCAACGAGATGAGGTAGAATCCACTGTCTCTCAATCACTCATGAAGTTAGAAGGAGAGTTATCAGGAACCTACTATCCCTTATTTGGTATGAGCAAAGAAGTTCAAAACAATCTCATTAAAGAGCATTTTCTATTTAAAGAAGGAGACCGATTCCTAGCCTCAGCAGGATTAAATCGTAACTGGCCAGAGGGAAGAGGAATCTATCATAATAATGATAAAACATTTTTAGTATGGATTAATGAAGAAGACCAACTTAGAATTATATCTATGCAAAAAGGAGGCGACATAAAAGCTGTATTTAACCGATTGGTCAAGGCAGTAAAGAGTATTGAACAAGAGATTCAATTTGCCTATAACACTCATCTTGGATATATCAGCTCATGTCCAACCAATTTAGGTACAGCGATGAGAGCAAGTGTACATATAAAACTACCAAAATTATCCAAAGATATGAAAAGATTTCAAGCCATTACCGATAAATATCATCTACAGATTCGAGGCATCAATGGTGAACATTCAGAGAGTAAAGATGGTATCTATGACATATCCAACAGAAGACGACTTGGTGTTACAGAAGTGATGTGTGTTACAGATATGTACAATGGTGTTGTAGAACTCATTTCAACAGAAAAATCCCTTTAAAGCCCGAAAAATATGCTATACTACGCCCCTAAAAAATAATATAAGGATAATTAAATGGGTTTTTTTGATAAATTTTCATCTAATACTGAACTAACACCTGCCATTGCATTGGCCACAAGTATGATATATATGATGTCTGTAGATGGAGAAATCTCTGATGAAGAGATGAACTATTTAGCAGTAAAACTATATACAATTGGAGATGCTGAAGAGTTAATTAGACTCTCTCAAAAGTACTCTAAAAAACAAGATTTACAAGCATTCCAAAAAGAGGCAAATGAGAAACTAAGTGAAGACCAGAAATTTACAGTTCTAGCAAACTTAATTGATATTCTTTTAGCTGATGGAAGTGCAGAACCAGAAGAGCAAGAGCTATTCTTCTCATTTGTAGAAGCATTTAATATTTCAGAAGATGATATTCAAGCTTATATTGATATTCTTTCTGTAAAAAATGACTTGGCAAGTTTTGTAGAGTAGTCTCTACGCTATGATCAGTTTGGGACTGGTCATATACAACCTTATCTTGTTTTCTGTACCTAGGTGCTATATTACAAGGCAATCCCCCAGCTACCAAGTAGTTGTTCTCTTTTATCTTTTGGCGAAAAATGAAACCCCTGCTTCTTGATATTTTTATAATCCTCAACCCATAAATAGACAAGTTCTAAAATTTTCCCTTATAATTACTAGTTTTAATGTTCGATAAATCGAACCTATGGTTGGTTAAGCCTTTAACGATGAAATATTAAAAAAATTAAAAATATGGATGTAGCCTCATCCACTTTTAGTAGAGATGTCTAGAGCAATAAATAGTAAAAACGAAATATAATTTCGCTATAAGCCTCTACAATAGCACTACAGACAAAAAATTAAAAAGGAAACAGAACGATGAAACAGACAATAAGTAGCCTTTTGGCTTTGACACTACTTTTGAGTATACATTTAACAGCAGGTGGATTTGGTACAAATGAGAAGAGAAAACCACAGCTTTTAAAGGGTTCAGATGGAAAAGAGTATCAGTATGTTATCTGTACTGCACAAAAAGATGGTAGCTACTATCAAGCAGGGAAACGACTCAAAAACCTTTTAGGAAAAGATTTTAAAACAGATACCCCTTTGGCTTCAGCCGAGACAACTGATGGTTCACGACAAAATTATGAGTTAATGAATAATGGAGTCTGTAATGTTATATTAATTCAAGAGGATTATCTGGCATTTTTAGAAGGAAAAGATAAATCTTTTTTTGATGACAAATCGGTTGTTACGCTAGAGAGAACCGAAAATGTACAGCTTATTATGAGAAAAGGTGCATCCGAAGATGATTTACAATCAAAAGAGGCAAAGGTATTAGTAGGGCTTATTAATTCTGGTGGGGCTGTCTCTTGGGAGCTTATTCGAACCCTAGAAAAAGGGTATGCCAAATCTAAAATTATTAATGGAGATATAGATATATCGGCACTCTCAGATTTAGAGAGAGGAAAGGTTGATGGCATTATTAGAACCTCTCATCTTAACCCAACGCATGACCTCTTGGCACAGAATATAGAGAAGATGAAAGGGATAGAGTTTGTAGATTTTGATGATAGTGAACTTAATGATGAAGTCAACTTTGGAAATGGCTCAAAACCTATCTATAGAGTAGTTAATAGCCTTATCGACAAAGGAATTATCTATGATACTACAGTTAAAACATTAGAGACACATGTAGCCATTGTTATAGATAAAGAGAAGATGAACAAAGAGCAAAAAAATAAGATACTTAAAGTTATTACTCAAAATAGTAATAGCCTCTTTTAAGGGGCTACTGAAATGAAAAATATTATCTATAAAATGGGATTAGCATTGGGTGTGGGTATACTGCTCTACTTTCTCTACACCCTTATTAAAACAACCAGTGGAACATCATGGATTACAAGTCTAACAGCCCCCACCGTAGCCAGTGAAACATATCAACTAGAAACCGAAGGTTACAACATGAGGCTATACACCTTTAGCCATCCAAAAGATAAGAAAAAAGAGTGCATGGCAATTGCATCATCTGATGGTGCTGGGCTTACTTGTTGGGAGAAGTAGAATGATAAATAGAATCTTAGATATAGATAGAACCTCCTCTAAATATTACTTCAGATTTGGTTGTTACTAAGAATTTGTATTAATATAATCCCCTGTATTTCATTGATTTTTATTCTAGGGTGCTGTTTTCCAACGCATCAAATATTCATATAAAGAGAACGCTTTTTTCTTTTATCCAGATAAATTTTATGATGGGCTTGTGGTGCGTTAAAAAACAGCACCCTACATCTGATTAACAAAAAATCATCTTCAATCTTTTTCCTATTACAGCATCAAACCCCAATATTTTCGTTAAAATAGCACATGAAAACACAAGAACGGTTACTATATATCATAGAGAGAGTATCGAAAGAGGCTTGTTCTACCAAACAGCTTACACAAGAGATTTTTGAAACAACCGATAAAAATCAACAACGACTTATTCAGATGGATATTCGTCTGCTTAAAAACCATTTTAAAGATAAGATAGTTACAGTATCTAAAAAGCATAAGTTTATCAAGCTCCCCTATTTTATGCACAATCTGACCACAACAGATGGGATTAAGATGAAAGAGTTGATTGAATTTCTTATGGTTTTTGATAATAAAATGCTCTCTCTGTTTGAAAAAGAAGAGCCTCTATTAATTCAGAATCTTAGAGATGAGATAAAGAGTATCTATCTGATTTATGAGCCTCCTTTAGAAATTATAAACCCTACTTTTTTAGACGAAATCAAAAGAGCCATTAGAAATAGACAATATGTTACTTTGGAGTATAAGAGTAATCTCAAAGAGAGCTATATAGAGATACAGCTACATCGAATTATCTATGCTGAAGGGAATTGGTACCTTGCTATTCATGACCACACTTGGGAAAAGAAGTACAACCTTTTACGTATCAATTTTATTAAGAGATTAGAGTTACATTCAAAAACTTTTCATCGAGATATAGAGATAGAGAAAGCTATTGATAATTTTCAATCACTCTTTTCAAAGCCCAATGCGAATAATTTTGAGGTTATACTAAGGGTATCCTATAAAAAAATGAGATATTTCCAAAATAAAAAACATCTAAAGTCTCAAAAGATTATTGAAGAGAGCAAAAAAGGGTTAACCCTTAGCTATCAAGTTACAGATGCGATGGAGATTATCCCTCTTATTAAAAAATGGATGCCCTATATTGTTGTTATTTCTCCAAAAAGTGTTCAAGAGGCATTATGTAGAGATGCAGAAGCTTTTCTAAAAAAGCAACAAGGGATAATGAATGATACGAAAACTCTTTAATCAAAAACAAATTATAAAAGCAATATCCAGACATCAAAAAGAGAATGAGTCAACAGAGGTTATTTTAAACTCAATAAAAGAGCTAAATTGGAACAAATACCCCCTAGAGGCGATATTGGTACTACAGTGGATTTTGGAATCACTGATTAAAAAAATTTTAGAAAACAACAACTTAAAATGTTCAAATATTATTAGCAAAAATTTAAAAGCCTACTTTAAAAACTATCCCAATACTCTTTTGGATAAGCGAAAAATTCAAGATATACTTGATATTAGAAACAACTCACACCATTATGGAAAAATTAGAGACAGTCGAATGTATACCCTGATTAACTCCTATATTTTAGCCATAGAGTTTATTGCAATGGAAGCAAATATAGATTTAAACCATTTTATTCCCCCCTCTTCTACAGAGCAGATTAAAGCGTTTGCAAAAGAGAATCAACTAGAGATAGAAGAGGAGGAGGAGAAGAAGAAAAAAAAGAGTTATCTAAAATATTGGTTCTCTATTCCTCTTACTCTGGGTATCTCTTTTTTTCTGTACAAATATTATAATAAAATCACTATCTTAACGGGTGCAGAAGATGGAACATACTACAAAATGTTTCAACAGCTACAAGATTATGAGAGTAACATAGAGGTAATAACCTCTGAAGGTTCAGGAGCAACCCTAAAAATATTGGGAGAAAACAGAAATAAAGAGCAGTTTGGTTTGGTACAACAAGATGTACTTAAAAAGTTTGCAGAAGATGCAAGAAAAGGTAAAAAACTAGAGAAGCGTATTCTTAAAAATATCTATGTCGTAGAGCCTATTTTAAAAGAGGAAATATATATTTTAGTAAAAGAGGATAGCAACCTAACCTATTTTAAAGATATAGAAGATAAAAAAATAGCCATCGGTTTGGTAAACTCAGGTAATGCTGTTACAGCCCAATATATCTACAAAAGCCTCTTTAACAAAGAGTTAAAACACGAGAAGTATGACAAAAGTTTCTCAGAGTCACTATATAATCTGAAATATAACAATATTGATGCCATTATCATGGTAGGAGGAGAACCACTCGCCAGACTCAAAAGATTAAAAGGAGTAAAGTTTCTCTCTTTTCAACAGAAGAAAGCACCAGTAGGCTATGAGATAGGAGATATAAAGAAAGAGAACTACCCTTGGTTAAAATCAGACAAAAGAACCCTGCTTATTACATCATTTTTAGTAACCAATATTGCAGATAGAGAAAAAGTTGAACTGCTTCCAATAGTTGAAAAGCTTAAAAAAAGTCTTGAAAACAACCCGAATTTAAAGATACATCAAAAATGGAAAGAGTTTCCTACCTTTCATTGTCTGCCTATTTTGCCTAATGGGATTGTTTATCACTCTGCTACTCGGTTGGATATTGAGTATTGTGGGGAGTTGAATAATTAAGAAATTACTTACCTACCTCTCTCACACAAATACTAATACTTCTATTTATATCAACCCAGCAACCATCATTCTCTACAAAGTTGCCTCATGGAGTATGAGCATGAGAAGAGTCTGGACTTTCATTCCAAGAGGCATTCCCTGTATTATTTTTATCTTTAATAAAGTAAATAAAATGATTCTTACCAAATAGACGAAAAGAGCCATCAGCATCCTCTTCATATTTACAAACCTCATCAATATATTTTGTACCATCTATATCTAATAGACCTTGTCTGCGTTCTGTTATACTATCATCACCCCAATCTGCATTGATTGCAAGTGTTGTTAATATCACAAAAAAAGCTAGTTTTCTATTCATTGTTTTTCCTTTTTAATGGGCTTATCGCGTAGGGTCGATTTATCGACCATGAGTCTCAGTTTGTGGTCGCTGAACCGTAATGCCAATAACCAAACCTATTCCCAAAATTTGGAATATCATCACCCAAAGCGATACCAATTGTAAGTGAAAAGAGAATATTACTATAAGAGATAACTCCCACAATACCTGCCTTTGTCAACTCATAAGCTTTGGTAACAAACCACTGTGAAAGTGTAGCAAAGATACCCATTGCCAACAGATAACCCCACTCTATACCACTGGGCATTTGAAAAGTAGAAAAGACCCAATCCCAATCATGTGATAGAGTTAGATAGGGTGTTAAAACAATGTTTGAGATACAACCTTTACAAATCCACCCATAGATGCTGAAGCGATAGAGGCTATAAACATAAAGAGGATACCTCTGTCTATCTGTTTAAAAAATTTCATAACCTCTACCTATTTTGTATTATGATAACGATAAGAAAAAGTTCTTCCTTTTGTACCCCTACATCCGTTATGTGCTATCTCTTTAACTACATCACCATTTGAATTATAGATATAACTAATGGCTGTAGCTCCCCTAATTACCATCTGAATAATATTTTTTCCCTCTCTTATCGCCTCTAAGTTTTTCCATATTTTGTTGCCCTCTTTATCATATTTATAATGGGTAACAAAGTGCGTTCTACGACTCTGATTAAAATCTTTTACTCTATCCCTATCAATAATTCTATTTTTAGTATCAAATGTAACTCCATAAGGTGTAATATACTCAAACTTCTCCTCTTTGATACAGTTTCCACGATTATCATTATAATAGATATATAGAGTCTCTTTAAACTTATTTTTTTTCTTATCTATAGGCTTTTCAACTATTTTTAAAATAAGATTTCCTTGCTTATCATATTTTTTATTTATAAATTCACTCTCCTCTTTTAACGCATCTCTATAATTAGTAATCTCTGAATATTCATTAGCTACCGTAACATTATCATCCCACTGTATCCATTTTATGGTAGCTGTTTTATACTTCCATGCCTTTAGAAAGACTTTCACACTCTTTTTTACTCCATTGCGAGAAGTAACCTCTACGGTAATATTATGCTCACCATTAGAAAATGATGTTTTTAATGGATTAGAGTCTCCTAAAGTCCGATTTCCCTCTCTCCACAGATAACTATAACTACTATTTAAATCTTTTATATTTAATAAAACATTATTCTCTTGAAGTACATCTCTATTTTGTTCAATTTCTAAATTAAAAGCACTTAAAACCCCTATGGTAAGAAGTGACACTATTGCTATTTTTTTCATATATTCTCCAACTTTACAACCCCATAAGCAGGAACTTCATAGGGGTGTGCTTTTTTCATCGCTTTAATTGCCTCTTTTATCTTATCTGCTACACAAAATATCTCTACTTTGTACTCTGCTACCTCTTCAAGCTTATCTTGTTCTCCCAAAAAAGGGGTGCTTCCTTTTAGTGGTTGAAATTGCCCCTTTCCCAATACCTGCCAAGCACAATTAGCATAGTTATCTATTACTCCAGCCCCTGCTTTAAACATCGCATCTTTGACTGCTTCGCAATGCTCTTGGGGGATATATACTGTTATTTTATAGTTCATCTTTTTCCTTTTTTAGTTTTTAATTTAAAACCTCTACGCCATAACAAGAAAAATATAAAAACCACACTCAAAATATTAATAACCCAAAGAAAAATGGTAGTTGTAATCGTATAGTTCTCCATTGCAACAATAGAGAATAGGTTTTTTACCGAAATAAGCAGATAGAACCCAATATGCTCCTCCCAAGGATAGTTATAAGACTTCTTAAATGTTGGAATAAATCCTATAGAGTCAACCATTGTCAAAATAAGTGCTGTCCAGAGAGGATTAGAGGTAATATACCAAACCACAAGCGAACCAAGAGCCACATAAAAGGTAATCCAATCCCCTTTATCTATAGTATAGTCTCTCTTCTGTTGATATGCTAAATAAGCAATATAAAAACAGATAATCCCTGCAATAAATACCGAATATGCCCCTACTCCTCCATTGTCTGCCAGTTGAGTAAACGAAGAGAGTGTGGTAGTCAAACCCCATATAATCCACGAAAAGTAGTGGGGTTTTGTATCTCCTTTTTGAATCGAACGAATATAGGGATAGAACGAAACCAAGGTTAAGACAATGGCAATAGATGCAAATATCTCTCTGTAATACATTTTTTAGCTCTCCTCTTTCAAAACCCTCTTCTGTCTCTCTTTAATCTCTCGCCAAATATCGTGGTCACGAGCATCTCCATAGAGTGGTAAAATTCGCTCTTGATACTTTTTTAAAGCCCGTTGAATAATCGCTTCATGCCCATCAACATATCCACTATCTTTGAGCTTCTCAATAAGTGTCAACCATCCCCACAATATATCCGATAACTCATCTTCTAAATGAGCTTTATTATTGGGCTTTATCTCCTCTTTGACCTCTTCAACCTCATCTACAATAGATTGAGTAATCCAATCGGTATCCATATATTTTGCTTCGCCTCGTTTTTGGTCAATTTTGTGTTTCTGTGCAACTAACTTTATTAACTCTTCTAATTCTTTCATCTTTTATCCTATTTAATTTTAATACTTATAACCTCTTTACTCTCGATACAATAACTACTAAGTTCTCTATCTTCTCCTCATCCCTAAAAGTCAGTACTTTTTAAAAAGCACAACCTACACATCTTACACTCTCGGGGCGTATTAACATACGTGCCACGCCTATTGACTCTTCGCACTCAATACAGATACCAAATAGCTCATGCTCTACACGACTTAGTGCATTCTTTAGGCGTGTCTCTCTTAATTTTGCCTCTTCTAAAATTTTCATAGTGAGAACCTGTTCATTCATCACCTCTACCCGTGTTAAACGACCTAAAGAGCAGTCTGGAGCTATCGGTATCATTCCCTCTTTTAGTTTAATTATTTGTGCTTTAAGTTTAATAAGGTCTAAGTTTATTTGAGCTTTTATAGTTAATCTTTCTGCTTTTGTCATGTTTCTCCTTTTCTTGGAAGTTAATGTTTTAACGTTTCTCTTTAAATTAAAAATCATAGTTATTCCTATATTTGCTAGAGTATAATGATATAATTTTAAAAAAGCAAGGAGTTAACCATGCGTTTACTACCAATTTTTCTTCTTTTAATATCATCTCTTGGTGCAAAAAGTGGTCTACTGGATATAGAATGGTCTAAAATAGAGCAAACTCAACAGAAACCCTCTACCCCTTATCCTCATCAATTAACCGATGGAATTAAAGATACCCATCTGCCTGTCTATCTTCCTAGTAATTATGCCTATGATACAAAAATGGCTGTTGTTGCTGATAAAGATTTCTATACTATTAGTTTTTTTATAGACAATGCCACAGTTATGATGGCTGGAGATAGAACATTTCAAGAGAGCATCTCCCCTTCTGATAGTAAATTTGAAAAAATTATAGAGTCTCCTCCCCTTGATTTTATAGAAGATTCAGGAATTATGAGCGTCGACTTTAATCGTAATGGTGCCAACTATACGCTCTCTGTAGAGTGTGAGAACTATCAAAAGGATAGCCGTTGCCAAGAAGAAGATTTCTTAAGAGGTCTCTATAATCGACTTATTTTTATAGGAGGTAAAAAGTGAAATATCTTATTTTAACTCTTTTAATGCTACTCTTTATATCTTGTGTATCAAAAGATACCAATAAAGTACAAGAAGCAGAGCAGACATGGAAAGGCAGAGGTTTTACATACTATCCAGCAGGAAAGCTTATCCCTTCTAACAGTGGTATTGGACGATTTGGTGATAACTATATCTATGCTCCTCATATCCGTTTTCCTTTGGCATATGCTCCTGCCTATATTAATTCACAAGTGTATGGAATTGGTGGACGATATGGAAAAAGAGGAAGCTTATGTGATAAGAGAAACTACCAATACCCATGGAGAGACAACTTTTGTGAAAAGCGTAACCGTAAACGCTCTATGCCACTCTGTCCCACAGGAACAGGACACCAAGGGGTTGATATTCGTGCTAAAGATTGTCGGGACAACACACACTATGCTGTCGCTGTAGAAGAGGGAGTCATTACCTATATTGGTTCATATAGTGTAAAATTACGTGGTATATCGGGGCGAACTTACCGTTATCTTCACCTAAATAAACGTTCTCTCAGAGTTCACCGAGGTCAAAGGGTCTGGAGAGGTCAAAAAATAGGACGTGTTTCAGATAATATGGGAGGAACGAAAACCTCTATACACCTTCATTTTGATATAAAACAGACTATTCGGTTTGGTAACCGTTCACGCAGTGTTTATGTCCCCCCTTATACCTCTTTGGTTGATGCGTATAAACGTCTGTTACGAGGAAGACCCTAGATGATTAAATCTCTTCTCCATCATAATAGAACTCATCAAGCCCTTCTATAAATGCCATTAAAAGCTCATCTGAAGCTGATTTAAAATTTTTGGTTCCCTCTTTTCTAAAGAGCGAACCAATCTGTCTCTTGGTTAAATTTATATCTGCTAAACCAAAAACAATTAAGAGTTCTGGCTCTTTTAACTCCAAAGCCACACGAAGCTTTTTCATGATTAAATTATTACTTAAAGCTACAGCTTCATCACTAGTGACTACTTTGTCACTAACACCACGTTTTAAACGTACCAGACCATCTAAAAAGATACCCAACTCTTCATAAGTTGCCTCTTCATAATCTTCATCTTGACGACGTTTTAAAATATTTTTTAATCGCTCTTTATTCATTGTATAATCTACTAAAGCATACGCTTTTATCATCTCTTCTTCACTCAAAGAGAGTGCAGTTTTTATCTTAAATAGTATATCATTTATCTTCATTAATGGGATTACCTCATCTAAATTTGTGTAAAATTATAGCGTAAAAAATCTCTACCACTTTTCAATTCGTTTTCCCCATCTAAATTTATCTTTATACCATCCATTTAAACTTGATATGGTCACACCATGAGCTTTTCCACTACTAGAGTGAATAAATTTATCTTTACCTATATAAATACCCGAGTGATTAATATGCCCCTTCGCAGAGGTATCAAAAAAGAGTAAATCTCCAGCTCTCAATGTATATCTAGAGAGTTTTTTACCTGCTATCTTGGATTGCTCACGTGAAGTACGTGGTATCTTAATACCCAAATCTCTATGTACAGCATAGACAAACCCTGAACAGTCGAAATAGTCAGGACCCGTTGCTCCATATTGATAAGATTTTCCCAAATGCTTATAGGCTTCATTCACAATAAAATTATTTGAAAAAATAGGTGAGTTTCTATCTGTTGAAGTTTGATGATGAGGTCGCTCTAAACACCCTGTAAAGAGAAACAAGCCTAGTAAAAGGCTTATGTTTATAATTTTATTCACAACTGCTCCTTATTAGTAGGTAATCAATATCATATTCAATAAAAGTGGTACTTAGCCATTGAAATTAATTTTAGATATATACTTATTTAAGGATAACAGGTTTGACTTAAAAGTACTCTTTCATAATCTGAGGGAAGAGCTTAATGGTCTTCTCTGCTTTTTCTATTTTAGCTTCAAAAATAGGGGCAGAGTGTGGAAAGCTATCGGCAAACTCTTGATAAATATCCATCTTTCCACGCATATGTTCCTCTAATCCATCTAAAACCAACTGCATACGCTCTTGACTTACAGCATATTTCATTAACAGTTCAAACATACGTTTTCTTGGATGAATTGACATAGAATCTCCAGCTTTTTCAGCAATATCTTTTATATCCCAACGTGATAGATAAATTCCACTTACATGAGGAGCAAGAAGCTTCGCATAGAGTGCTTCGGTATAACTTGGATAATCTCTTAAATCTACCTCTTCATCTGTACTACATGAACCATCATTACAAAACTCATTGTTCTCCTTAAATGCCTCTATCTCAGCTCTTAACTCTGCTATATCTTTCTCTAACATATACTCTCCTATATAATTGTTGGTATCATGTCCAACTCTACTTTAGCACCATACCATCGCTGTGCAAGTAGCATCATTCTTATGGCTAAAATCATCTTCTCATCAAAAAATTCAGGGTTATCAACCAAATCATCAATCTCTACATCAAGATTATATCCCATCACTTTTCCATCAACCACCTCTACAAATCCAACCAATCCACGCACTGTTGCACGTTCATCAAGTTCATCACAATACTGCACTGCCTGTTCTTGAAACTCTGGTTCTATCATCATTCGTGTCACTTTAGATTTAGGAAGGCTCTCCATCGTAAAGTGAAAATGTTCATCTTTTATATTCAAAGCGATTGCTGTGGCATTGATACCATTCTCTTTCAATATTTTATTAAAAAATCTTCTTCTATTACCCGTTTGTGCATTGTAACCTATAATAGTACAGAGCTGGGTATCGGGTTTTATCTCTTCTGGTTTCATCTATAGATTCCTCTTTTTTGCATTGGCATGAAGCTCCATCGCCTCTTCCTCTTCTATTTTACATCGGAAACACTCTTTTACTCCACCTTTATAGGTGAAGTAGTTTCCACACTCATTACAACGCTCTATATTAAAGGTTGCCAAGGTTCTCTGTGTTGGTTCAAAAAATTCTTTTATCTCAAACCCTGCTTGTAACTGAATTGCATCAGGTTCACAAACATCATGGCACAGATGGCACTTTACACACATCATTGCATCAAAATTGATAACTGAGAACTTTAAGTTGGAACTCAAAGCTCCCGTGGGACAGATACGATAACAGATTTGACAGTTTGTACAACGCTCATCTATAAACTTTTGAGAGGTAAAAGAGACATCTTCTTCTGCCAACACCTCATAAACTTTGGGTCGCTCTTCACGCTTTAAAAGTGAAAAGAGAAGCTTTCTTCGATTAGGAATTTTCTTGTCTTTAATTCGAGAAATTGTATCTATATCCAAAGCAAACTCTTTTAAATCATCCTCTAAAACAGCCTCATCAAACTCCTTTTTACTCTTTACCACACCTTTTAAAGAGAAGAAAGAGCGTCTATCCCGAATCTCGCTCTCTTGTTCTGAAATCGGCTCTTTATCATCAAATGTTTTAACCAAAATCTCTTTTTTAGTAAATGCTGAGAGAACAAAATTCGCCTCTTCAATATTAAGCTCAAGTTTCTGTCGTAACTTATTGGACTCTCCACCACAAAAGTTACAAGATTGGGTGTCTAAAATTATAGATTCACTTGAAGCCAACGCAAAAGAGATTAACTCCTCAACACTAAGCATACTTAAACAAGGAATATCAACATTACAAGAGAACTTATGTTGTTTTTTTTCCATCGACTCAAAGAAAAAGTTTAAAACAGAGAAGTCACTTAAAGAGAATGACTCTGTAGGACAGACACCCACACAACCCCCACACTCAATACATGCAGAGGGGGTAAACGCAGGAATATTATCTATAAACTCAATGGTCGATACAGGACAAATGTCAGCACATTTAGTACACTCAGAAAATTTACTGGTTGCTCGTACACAAGAGCTTACATCAAACTCTAATGCCATCGCTATGCCAATGCCTCAAGCTGTTCACAAACATACTCATAGTCACTTAATATAAACTCCATTGCCAACTCTGCACCATCATGATAAAGAGCTGTTCTTGACTCTTTTTTCATATTAATTAAAAAGAGTGGAGCCCAGTTTAAAAGGTGGTCTCTTAAAAAACCTTGCTGTACCAAGAGTAACTCTTCAACCCCACCTTTATCATTCGCCTCAAAAGCTTTTCGTAACGCATCACAAAGCATATACATAAACTCCAACTCCACACCAATATGGTCGGGGCTAATTACTCTTGCTTCATTAAGTTCAACTCTAAAAGCTAAAGCATCATAAAGGTTCATCAAAGGATTATCCCCTCCACTCTCTATCATCTGGTCATCACGGGTATAAAAGGTCTCGTAAGGTACAAGGTGCATCAAAAATAGATTTGTAAAATCAACATCTAAATAACGCTCTTTTAAAATTGTATTAGAGAACTCTTTACGCTTCTCCCATCTCTTATAGTTAGGAAAAAGATTCAACACCTCTGGATTCTCTTCTATAGATTTCAAAAATTGGGCATCTACTTCAGTCATCATTAATCGTGAAATTAAAGCATAGAGTGCAATACGGTTCTCTATCTCTTGTTTTGTTATATTCATTCTATCTCTCTCTTTTTATTGGTCGGCTAAAGCCAACCCTACAGATATTATCTATAGAGTTAATAGCGAATAATAACACTTTATCTGTAAATATAACTATAAATGAATATTGTTTGTTAAGAAAGAGTT
>Ga0256843_1000839_pt1 | contig 25355 bp, 22 predicted proteins | sample AlvinellametaG_FD_191572 | JGI IMG/M metagenome (GOLD analysis project Ga0256843, IMG submission 191572) | Pompeii worm associated microbial communities from hydrothermal vent at the East Pacific Rise, Pacific Ocean - Alvinella | ecosystem: Host-associated > Annelida > Integument > Unclassified ... | reverse complement strand
TAAAAGTAAACTACGATGAAGTAGAAACCGAAAACGGAAAAGAAATAACAAACCACTACCAACTAACAAAAATATACTACCTACCAATCTACGGAAAAGCCGACTTTGAAGTTTCTGGAAACTTTTCATTAATTCCTGCTAAAACCCAACGTGTTCCTATTGTAATCTCAAACTTAGGAACTGGAAAAGCAAAAAATGTAAATGTCTATGTAGGGTATGAGTTAAACTCTGTAAATGCCGGAACACAATCTACTCAGGTTTCAGCTTATGGCACCACCAAAACCATTGAGGAAAATATATTCTACCCAACACCAGTTCCGGTTTCAAATCTACCAATCTCACCGGTTGGAACCACTAAGTTTTATCTTGGAACCATAAATCCGGGAGAGGATAAAGAGATATATGTAAATCTCCATACATCAGATAAATTAACAGAAGGTAGTTATCAGATCCCTATTGTAATTACATGGACTGCTGAGGATGGAACTAAAAAAGCAACATTGATCTCTCTTGGAGCATACGTCAAAGGAGATATTGAGTTAGGGGTCTCTAACGTTATAACTGATCCAGTTGAAATAAAGCCAGGAACAACTTATGCGAGAATAGACATAACACTAACAAATAATGGTCATCAAGAGGCAAAAAACGTTATTGTCCAATTGATAACACAAAAACCATTTAAAGACAGTTGGAGCAACTGTAATATAAAAGATATTGGAAATCTTCTTCCTGGAATGTCAAAGGTTGCCTCTTTCTATGTAGACGTTGACAAGTATGCAAAAGCAGGGCATTATAAACTTCCACTTGAAATAACATATCTTGACACCTCAGATAACGAACACAAAACTGAAAAGTTTATTGATCTATATATAAAGCCAAAACCCTTATTTGAGATATTAACTAAGGAGGTTAACGTAACTGCCGGAGAGGATAATGTCGTTTATATAAAAATAAAAAACGTTGGGAGTGAAAAAGCGGTTGAAGTTAAAATCTCCGCAATAAAGAACTCAGGACAACCATTTGACTATCCAATAAAAAGTGATACGATTGGAACACTCTACCCTAATCAAACAGGAGTAGGAACAATAACTATTCATCCAAATAAAGATGCTCCATCAAAACCCTATTACATAACATTAGAGATAAGATGTGCAGGGGATAGTGAAGAAGGAGATAACAACGTCTACGTTTATCAAAAGCCATTAAAAGTGGTTGTTAATAATTCTGGATCTGCAAACTATTGGTTGTTAATTGGGGTGGTTGTGCTTATAATAATAGCAGCGGGAGTATATTTCCTCAAAAAAAGAAAAAACGAATAAAAATAAAAAATAAACAATCAAATAAATAATCATCTTTTATCTTTTACTTTTATCCTTAATTTTATTTTTTAATTTTTTTCTTAACAATCTCTACCCTCTACCTTTATTTTATTTGCCTAATTTTTGTTTTTGTATATTTCTATACTTTAATTTATTTTAGTAAAATTATTATTTTTGTAAATTAAAAAGGAAGAATTAAAAATAATGAAACTTTCTACGAGGAAAATAACTAAACATTCCCTACTTAATTTTTTATGATCCATTTTTACGATTTTTGCAGAGGGTAATGTATTTAAACAATGAAATGTTAGTTTTATTATTGGACAATTAATGAGATATATACATCGGGGGGAGGTTTGTAAATTAAAGGTAGATAGCATGACAAAATTCATAAAACTACATCTGGTTAGAACACTCAATAAATACAGAGAGTTGCAACGAATGAGGGTTAGAGATATTATGGTTTCGGGGGATGTTGTAGTGGCAAGACCTGAAAACACTGTAAAAGATGTTTTTGAGAGTATGGTAGAATATAACATTAATGGAATCCCTGTTATTGATGAAAGGGGAAAAATAGTGGGGTTAGTTACAATAAAAGAGATCAAACCTTATCTTGCAAATGGATCTGATGTAAAAATTGAGATTGTAATGTTGAAAGACCCGCCATACACTACCGTAGATGAAGATATAATAACTGCCTTTGAAAAGATGATAAACTTTGATAGGAGGTTAGATCAACTTCCAGTAATAAACACAAATTCTGAAGAAATGCCCTACGGAAAATTGGTGGGCGTGGTTTATATAGAGGATATTATAACCTTATTATATGAAAAAGTCATAAAAGAGTTAAAGACGCTCGTAAGTTTGTATAATGGAAATAAAGCAGGAAGTGTATTTTAAAATTTTTAAAATTAATATTAATAAAACCAAAAATCCGAAAATAAAATAATAAAATAAATCAAAAAATAAAAAATGAGAAAGATCTGTTTTACCCAAAATGAAATTTTTTAATACTTAATTTTACATTTATTATATCTTCTATTTTTCTAATTTTTTAGAAAAACTTATTAACGTTTTTTATGCATTGATAAACCAGTTCAACAGTTTTTTCTAAGTCCCTTTTATCAATAACCTCAACAGGTGTGTGGATATATCTCGCTGGAACTGAAATAACTCCTGTTGGAATTCCTTCTCTTGTTAAATGAATCGCAGTAGCATCAGTTGTTCCCCCTTCTCCAACTTCCCACTGAACTTCAATGTTATATTCCTTTGAAACAAATTTAACCATCTCCAAAACCTTGGGATGAGCAATTAACCCTCTTCCCGAAGCATCAACTATTCCTACAACAGCTCCTTTGCCCAAATCCACAGGGGCGTCTTCTTTTTTAATTCCAGGATGATCTCCTGCAATTGTAACATCAAGAGCAATCGCAACGTCAGGATTTATTTTAAAAGCAGAGACCTTCGCTCCTTTTAATCCAACTTCCTCTTGAACAGTTCCCACAGCATAAACTTGGCAATCAATCTCCTCCTCTGATAATCTTTTCATAACTTCCAAGAGAACAGCACAACCAACTCTGTCATCAAATGCCTTTCCTGTTAACCTATTTTTTCCTAACTCATATACCTCACTTAAAAAAGAAACCCAACTTCCTATCTCAACGCCCATTTCTATTGCTTCATCTCTACTCTCTGCTCCAATATCAATAAACATGTCCTCATATTTTATAAGTTTGTTTCTTTCCTCTTCTTTCATTTTATGAGGAGGTTTAGATCCGAGAACTCCTATTATATCTCCCTTATTTCCATGAACAACAACTTTCTGATTTAATATTGTTGGATCATAAATTCCTCCGATCTTTGTGAACTTTAAAAATCCATTGTCATCTATATATTTAATCATCAACCCAATCTCGTCCATATGTGCTGCTATCATAATTTTTTTCCCACTATTTCCCCTCTTAGCGATTAGATTTCCAAAGTTATCCACTTCAATTGAATCACAATATTTTTCTAATTCTTTTTTCATAAACTCCCTAACGTTATCTTCCCTACCAGATATACCATGACATCTCGAAAGTTTTTTTAAATATTCAACAACTGACATCTTTCCACCCTCTTTATGTTAAGGTTTGATATGTTTATTGATGCTTTTAATATGATCTCAACTACTATTTTAGAATTATGATTAATAAAATATAGAGAGATAATTAACAATACCGAAATCGAAAATATTAAAAATATCAAGAGATCAAAACAGAAAATGGAAAACCAACAGTGTCTTCTGATATTCTAAGGCAAATTTATACTTATGCAAAATATTATACTTTAAAATATGATTATGAAATCAACTCTGCCTTAATTTTCCCAAAATCTAATAAACACAATTGTGAGTTTAGTAATAATCCAGTTGGAAAGGCAGTATTCTTTGATGGTGAGATAAAGCTGTATGTATTAACCTATAACCTTGAAAAGCTGATTGAAACAGATGGCATTGATAAAGAATTTATACAATGTGTTGAGAGATTAATAAACGAAAATAAAAATTAAATATCTTAAATAAAATTTAAGGTGAAGTCATGAACTTACTGTTAATGGGAGGGACTAAGGATAGTGTTGAAATTGGAAAAAAACTTAGAAATTTAGAGGGGTTGTATGATCTATTTATATTATATACCTCTACTACTGATTATGGAGGAAAATTAGCTGAGAGTTTTGCCAATGAAATTATAACAAAACCCTTAGATAGGGAGGAATTAAGGGAGGTTTTAAAAAAATATAATATAGATGTTTTGGTTGATGCAACTCATCCTTTTGCAATAAATGCAAGTAAAAATGCTATTGAAGTTTGTGATGAGCTTGGGGTAAGGTATGTTAGATTTGAACGAAGGGAGGAGAAGATAGATCATCCAAGTGTTATTTATGTTAAAGATTTTGAAGAAGCTGCAAAATTGGCTAAAAACGCGGGTAGAGTTTTTCATATGGCTGGGATTAAGAATTTAAAGACGGTTGTTGATATTGTTGGAAAGGATAAGGTTGTAGCGAGAGTTCTTCCAATATCTGTAAGTGAAGCGTTAAAGATCTTACCTCAAAAACATATTGTTGCAATGTATGGAACATTTTCTAAGGAATTAAATAAATATTTAATAAGGGACTATAAATGTGATGTAGTTATAACAAAAGACAGCGGAGAGAGTGGGGGCTTTAAGGAAAAGGTTTTTGGGGCCTTGGAAGCTGGAGCAAGGGTTATAGTTATTGAGAGGCCAGCGGTTGAGTATCCAATTTGCTTTAGAGATGTGGATGAATTGATTAATTTTATCAAAACATTTTAGGTTGTTAATGGTAAAAGAAGTTTAAAGGGAAATTGGTATGTCTCTAAAAAAGGATAGTTTTTATATTCTGTTGGCAAATATTTATTCTAAGGGAATGGCATATTTATTTTATTTTATAACTGCTTTTTTATTGGGAACTGAGGAGTTTGGAGAGTTAAAGGGTATTCTCCCTATTGCTGATACGTTAACGATATTCTTTTCTTCTGGGGTTCCTCCCGCGATTGCAAAGTTTTTAGCGGAAGAAAAGTATCCAAATATAAGAAAATATTCATCAATATTTTATCTAATGCTCCTCTTATCTATCGTAGGATTTTTCATAAGCCCCTATATCAAGTATATTTTAGGAGGGTATTATCTAACTCTTCCTAATATTCTTTACTTTGCTGTTGGGTTATGTATTGTTTCCTCAACGTTGATAGCGTTTTCAAGGGGGATTTTGCAGGGTTTATTAAAGATGGATTCTTTATCTCTTACTTGGGTAGTGGAATATACTGTAAAAGTTGTGTTTGTATTTGTTCTAACACTATATCTTGGTGTTTTTGGAGCTTTGATCTCAGTGTCTTTGGCTTATTTAATTGGTGGAGTTTTTGGCTTGTATCTGATCTGTCGATCATTAAATATTTCAAACGTTTTACACTTGTTTAAGATTAATCCCTCAACTCTGTTTTCAAAATTCAACTTAGATATTTTTAAATATTCAGTTCCCATTGCATTAACATCCTCTTCTTATCGTCTCTTTGGAGATATTGATAATATCATTATAATGTCTTTAATGGGTGGCTTTTGGAGTGGAATTTATGGTTACTCTTCTTTAATATCAAGGGGAGTGTTTTTATTTGCTTCATCAGTTAGCATTCCTCTTCTTCCAAGAATATCGAAAACTAAGGATTTGGGATTGTTAAAAGAGGGTATTATACAAAATACCTTATTTTCATCAATTTTTGTTATTATATGTTTATTTTTTCCAGAAATACCTTTAAATATTTTATTTAAAGTTGCAAATCCGGAGGGAATTTTATGTTTAAGAATTTTATCTATTTCTTCACTGTTTATGAGTTATTATACTTTAATATCCTCCGCTCTTCAAGGACTTGGATATGCAAAAATATCTCTCTATATAATGGTATTTGGTTTAATTTTAAATACGATTTTAAACCTATTTTTAGTAAGTTTGTATGGAATCGTTGGGGGAGCTATTGCCACATTAATAACTTCAATAACGATATTTTTAATTGGAGTTTTTGTGATTATTAGAGTAAACCGTTAATATATGGTTAATATCGTTGATATTTTTCTTTTTATGCCTTGTTTTAAATTTTTAATTATTCTAATTTTGATTTATTTTTTAATTTATTTTTAGTTTTACTGTTTTAGTAGTTGGTATCGATACTTTCCATTCAATAACTCGATTTTTAAACCAAGTCGTGCGGGTATCACATCTACACCAGTATTTTGGGAGATATACTCTGCCTCTAATTGAGGATTTGTCATCTTTATTCCCATATGCGTCATTATCAGTAGTTCAGGTTTTTTGTTCATTGAATTTATTAGATCTATGGCATCGTTAGAACATAGATGGCCTTTTATTCTTTCATTCTTTTTTCTTACTATATTTGCAATTAAGATCCTTACTCCATCAAAATCTTCGATCAGTTCGGGGATAAACTCGGTATCGGATGTGTATCCTATATCTCCATATCTTGTATAAAGCCGAAATCCGATTCCAAAGGGATCGCCGTGCTTTGTATGTGTTGCTCTTATTTTAGTGTCATATAACTCTACCTCATCTTTGGGATATAGTATTTTAACGTCTTCAAGCTTTGACTGGTGATATTTCGAAATTACGTGTTCGTAATCTCCAAAACCCTCAACAACTGATAAACTTCCTAAAAATATTCCTCTTTTCTTTGTCATTCCTTGTGTTATTGCTTCCACTATAACTTCTCCATCGGTGTAGTGGTCAGGATGGCAGTGAGATATAAACAACGCATTGGTTCTCCATGGAGAGATCTTTAACTCGTTTAATCGAACTATCGCACCCGGACCGGGATCTACGTGTAATCTTAACTCATCTGTATGTATTCTAAACCCTCCTGTCGCTTTTTTTTGTGTTATAGTTGCCCATCGTCCACCACCGCATCCTAAAAAAATAATTTCCGCCCTCAAAATACCATCTCCTTTTACATGTATTAACTTCAAAATAAAAATAGTTGGCGAACTATTAAATCTTTTTTACCCAATGGTTGTTAAAAAATATCTGAATGATAATACTAAATCTGAATATTAAAATTAATATGTCATTAAATATAATAAATAAATATTAAATACAACACTATATGCAAATTTTTCTATACAAAAATAACCCTAAAAATTAAAAAAATAAAAACTTAAAATATTAAAAACAAGATATGAGCAGATCTTCTCCTCTTTCTTTTTTCTTTTATTTATTTTTATTTTTATTTTTCTTTGAAGATTACATTATCAAATGTTCCATTCACATAGAGTTTTATGTAAGGGTAGGTTATAACCATTGCAGTAGCATTTTTTGGAGGAATTATTGTATAATAAACGGTAATATTGTTTCCTTCTCTTGTTATATTTAGAATTTTTATGATATAGCCGGATGTGGGCATTTCTCCAAGATTTATAACGATTACTGTTTTATTATCAAGACAATAGAAGTAGTTAGTCCTTTCTTTACTCCCAAAGGATCCATATGCAAGAATTTCATAACTTAAATTTGCCTTTTCTGGCTGAAGAGTTTTTGTTTCTATATTTATGTTAGTATGGTTGGTTAACTCTACTGTATGTGTTTTATTGATGTTGTTGGTAGTTTTTATTTTCATTTCCGTGCATCCACATGTTAAAAGGGAAGTAATTATTAAAAAAATTGTTAAATACAAGCCACCTTTGATTCTTCTAATTTTTTTATTTTGAGTTATTTTATTGTGTTTTTTATTAGATACATTGAGTTTAGCAAGGTTAGGTTTCATTTTCCGAACCTCCTCTGCCTTCGTTGATAGTCCCTAACTGCCCTTAAAAAATCAATTTTTCTAAATAGAGGCCAGTATGTATCACAAAAATATAATTCTGAATAAGAACTCTGCCAAATTAAAAAATTGCTTATTCTTTCTTCCCCTGATGTTCTTATAATAAGATCCGGATTTGGAAACGGTAAATTCGCAGTATATAAATGTTCATCAATCAATTTTTTGTTAATGTCTTCTGGCTCGATCTCCCCTTTTTTAACCTTTTCAGCTATTTTTTTAATCGCATCAATGATCTCCTGCTGTCCTCCGTACGCAATTGCTATATTTACAAAGAACTTATCATAATTTTTTGTCTTATTTTCAGCATATTTTATCGCTTTTTGAACATTTTTCGGTAATAGGTTGATTCTTCCAATGGCTCTAACCCTAACTTCATATTTGTGTGTTTCTTCATCATCAGCAATCTCATAAAATTTCTTTTCGAATAATTCCATTAATTTGTTGACTTCCTCTTCAGATCTTTTAAAATTTTCAGTTGAGAATGCGTAGAGGGTAACTACTTTTATTCCAAGGTCTCTCGACCATCTAAGAACTTCTCTAACTTTTTCAGCTCCTAAATAGTGCCCATAATACTTATCCTTTCCATATATCTCAGCTGTTCTTCTGTTTCCATCCATTATTATTGCAATATGTTTCGGAAGATTGTTTCTGTCTATGGATTCTTCTAAGATATTTTCATATATTTTTAATACTCTTGATTTATCCAAAATTTTATAAAAATCGAGCATTATTCTTTTACCGATACTTTTTAGTGTATTTATATTGCCCAAAATCCTCACCTTTTGTAGTTTGCAATTGCAAAATAGGGAAAATTGAGGTTATTTAAATTTTATTTTAACTTTAATCATTATCGTAAATTAAAAGGGAGTTTCTATTTTTTCTGTTGTAATTCGTCTTAATGCATAAATTTTTGTTTATATATGATTATTATTACAAATTTTCTTTTTTAAGTTATCTATTTAATTCTTTAACTCTTTATTTAATTCTCATTATTTATTGCTCTCTCTATTTATTAATTTATTTTTAATATTTTAAATTATTTAAATCTTGAATTTATTAATTTATTTGATTCATTGTTTAATTCATTCAAATCCAAATATTAATTTAATATTTTTTATTTTCATTATTTAATATTAAAATTGTGAAGGAACTTAACTGCATTGTAGTATCTTTTCCAATCTGCATTTCTACTCGTATCAATAAATTTTACATTTTTCTCTGAGAGGAGTATTGCTCCCCATCCTGGAACTCCACAAACAAGGGCTAAACATCGAAATATCAAATTTCCACTTATTCCATCCATAGGGATTATTATATTATATCCTTCTTTTAAATACTCTTCTATTAATATTCCTCTATGTTCTATCTCTAAGTTCTTATTTTCTTTTTTAATATGCTTTAATATCAATTCAGCTTCTAATATTGTCCTATCTACAACTTTACTTCTCCCTAAATCTCCTAATCTCCCGCCAGAAAGAAGGGCAACTTTTGGCTCGATCCCAACAGATCGCAAAAAATTTGATGCAAGGTTTATTATTTTTATTTTATCTTCCACTCTTTCTTCCTCTTCTTCTGAGATGTCATCAACTCCTACAGGAGAGAGTAAAAATATATCTCCTGTAAATGGATTTTTTAATATTGAAGTCCGATAAAATCTTCCTATTTTGGATTTTAAATAGGGTATAACTTTTGATGAAGGAAGAGATCCCCTCACTGCACCTTCTATCTCTCCACGAATTAACTTATCCACTAAACGTTTAGGATCTCTAATTAACTCTACGTCTATCCCCTCTTCTCTTAACTTTTTTTCTGCTTTTAAAACTTCATCCATATTATTTCCTAATCCAATAGCATACATTTTTAATCCCTTTAAAACTCAACTTTTATCCCTAAAATATTATCTTTTCCTTTTAAAATATCTTCTGCAATTATTGCTCCACCAATAGCTCCGCTTTCTCCGTATAGGGAATAGATTCTTGCGTTAATTAGTTCTTTTAATTTTTTTGGAATATCTATTGGAGATCTTAGGGTTCCAATAGATCCTGCTAAAACAACATTTTTTTTATTTTTATTTGTTATTAGAGGAAGTAATCCGTTTATTTCCATTGAAACACTCAAAATTAAACTATCTATTGCTAATTTGCAGTTTTTATCGGTATTATATTTATCTATTATTGTTTTTTTGGTATCCTCCACTCCTTCATAAATTTTTGCTATCTTAACAGCCCCTGCCTTTGAAAATGCGTCATTTGCGGTTATCTCTCCGGCATCTATTTTTCTAATCATTTCTAAATCGATAGGCCCATGTAAAATTCCAATTGCCCCAATACACGCATCAAAACCACCTAATATAACTCCATCCTTTATGATCAAGGTTACGGTGTTTGAAGAGACATCTGAAAGGATAAAATCATTAAATCCAAATTTTTTATGAGCGTAGTAGGCAATTGAGACCTTCTCCGGAGAGGCAATATGCGAATACAAAGCCCTAAATCTTTCATCTAAACATTCAATCCCTCTATGCAATCCAGGAATAACTACTGTTTGAATTCCTGAATCTTTGATCTCGTCATAAACTTTTGTTCCGCCTCCGATTTTCTCTCCAGCTCCTTCTGCACTTAAAATCCCTCTGTTTTTTACTTTTTCTATTGGCAGAATTTTGTTTATACCATCTCCCATGGAATAGGTCAAAGCAATTAGATCGATGTTTTCTAATGGAATATATTTTTTTAATTCTTCTAAATACGATTTTTCTTTAAGTTCTGTTCTTTTCAGTTTGAATATGGTCTTTTTTCCATTATATTTTATACATGTTGTTATTCCGGATGTTCCATGATCTATTCCCACTGTTATCATGTAAATTCCTCCTTACCAACCTTGTTTATTGATTTTAATTACGCAAATTTTATATAACTTATTGATTAACTTTCATATTAACCTTTACATTAAAAATGTTGAGTTTATAATAATTTTGAGAGTAATCTAAAACGATTAACTATAATAACCAACATCAATAAATTTTAAATTTAATAAATTTTAATAAATTTATAATAAACCACATGGTTGATTTAAATCAATTTTAACGTTTAAAGTGGTAAACATGGACAAGTTTGATATGATTTTATCAATATTTCTGATATTTATTTTCTCTTTCGTATTTTTGCCCATCGTTTATATGATCTTAAATCCTGGGGATCTATCACAACTAATTGATAGAGAGGTTATTGAGGCGTTTAAAACAACACTATTAGCCGGAGCTGTCGCTACATCAATAGCGTTGATCTTTGGGATTCCTACAGGATATGTTTTAGCAAGACATGACTTTGCATTTAAAAGTTTCATTGAGGCAGTTTTGGACTTGCCAATGGCTATTCCTCACAGTGTTGTCGGGATTATGATCCTATCTTTTATTTATGGTGTTGATTTTATAAAATTCGTTGGGGAGTATATAGTTGATAATTTCTGGGGAGTTGTGGTTGTTTATCTTTTTGTTGGTATCCCATTTATGATTAATAGTATAAGAGATGGGTTTTTAAGTGTAGATGAAGAGATAGAACATGTTTCAAGAACTCTCGGAGCTTCTAAACTAAGAACGTTTTTTGAAATCTCTCTTCCATTAATAAAAAATAATATTATTTCTGGAACTATTTTAAGTTTTGCAAGAGGAATCAGTGAAGTTGGAGCCCTGTTAATAATTGCTTACTATCCAAAAACCGTTCCTATCTTGATATATGAAAGATTTATGAGTTTTGGACTGAATGCCTCCAAACCCATATCTGTTGCAATGATCGCTGTAAGTGTTGTCCTATTTGCACTTTTCAGAATGTTTGGAAAAATAAAAAAGTAAAAATATTAAATATAAAGATAAATATAAAGTATAAAATAATAAATATATATTGTAAATATAATTATATTCAGGTTAATTTGCGTAATATATAAATAACTGCAAGTAAAATTTATCATTATCGATCATTATAGTTCAACCTAACGATCTAATTCAACATAATATTAAATTTTAAATTTATGTTAAAAATTATGTCAAATTAAATTATATTAAATCGATTAAAACAGCAAGGGAGATTCTATAACGCAATAGGTGGTGCTCAGTGGAACAGTTTGTTGATATAATAAAAGATGCCCTTGTAGTAATCGCTTCTTTTGGAATTATTGTTGCCTCATATCGTCTCTGGGTAGAAAAGGATAGAAAAAATATGATATATGCGCGAATTCACATATTGGGGGTTATTGATTGTGCATGCTTTTTAATTTTTCTCGCTCTTGGAGAAACGCTATTGGCATTTGTTTATTTAATATTAGCTCCATTTTTAGCCCATGCAATAGCCCACGCAGCATACAACGATAAACTTCCAGAATAATAAATAAAATCAATATACTATTACCAACTATCTTCTATCCATTATTTTTTATTTTTATTTTTCAAAATTTTAATTATTAACTCTAACTATTTAATTCGTATATCCATATCTAGGGTCATAGTAATAATTAAACCTTTAACTAAATTATAACTTAATGAACTAATATATGAACTATTTATAACCCAAAAACAATAATAAGAAAACCTACTTACAAATATTAACAAACATTAATAACAAATAAATCGGAAGCACAAATTCATAATAAAGTTATTTAAAGTCAATAAAACGAATGTGGAATCATGACTGCTTTAATAATATGCGAAAAGCCAAGTGTTGCTAAGAAGATAGCTAATGCTTTAGGAAAACCAAAGAAAAAAAGTATTGACGGAGTTCCGTACTATGAATTAGAAAGAGATGGGAAAAAGATTATAGTAGCGAGTGCTGTTGGGCATTTATTTACCTTAGTTGAAAAAGAAAATAACGAATTTGGAAAATATCCTGTATTTAATATAAAATGGGTGCCTGCGAGTGTTGATAAAGGAAAAGAATATGTAAATAAATACATAAAGGCATTAAAAAAACTATCAAAAGAGGCAGATGAGTTTTATATAGCAACGGATTGGGATATTGAAGGAGAGCTAATTGGCTATCATGCATTAAAATACTGTTGTGGAAGAGAAAAAGCAAAAAGAATGAGATTCTCATCATTAACAAAAAAAGAGATAGTTAAAGCATTTGAAAACCCTGATGAAATTGATTATGGCTTAGTTGATGCAGGGGAGAGCAGGCATATTGTAGATTGGTATTTTGGTATAAATCTGTCGAGAGCTTTGATGAATGCCATAAGGGCAGTGAATAGATGGAAAACAATGAGTGTCGGAAGAGTTCAAGGTCCTGCATTAGCTTTTTTAACTGAAAGAGAATTGGAAATTAAAAAATTTATCCCTAAGCCGTATTGGGTTATTGAGGCATTATTAAAAGATAATTTGAAAGCCATACATGAGAAGGAGAAATTTTGGGATGAGAAAGAGGCAAAAAGCGTCTATGAAAAAATAAAAGATGAAAAATTTGGTAAGGTTGTAGAAATAAAGAAGACAAAAAGGAAGATAAAGCCACTTCCACCTTTTGACTTGGGAACTTTACAGAGAGAGGCATACAGTTATTTTAAAATATCTCCAAAGGAAACGCAAGAAATTGCCCAAAGTTTATATGAACGGGCTCTGATCAGCTATCCAAGATCATCAAGCCAAAAACTTCCAAAAGACAGAAAGTATTTGGAAGATATTTTGAATATAATAAAGAATCATCCAATTTATGGAAAATGGGCTGAGAAAATATTAGAGAAGAATTTAAAACCAGTTGAAGGAAAAAAAGACGATCCAGCACATCCAGCCATACATATAGTAGATATTCCAAAAGAAGAACTTTCAGAGAAAGAGAAGAAGATTTATGATTTAATTGCAAGAAGAACTTTATCCGCTTTTTGGGATAATGCAGAGAGAGAATATTTAAACGTAAAAATTGACATTAAAGGAGAGAAATTTAAGTTATCTGGTTCAAGAACTGTAAAAGAGGGCTGGCATGAGATATATTACTTCCCAAAATTTGATGAGATTGAACTCCCACCATTAAAGAAAAATGACATAATTAACGTTGAAAAGATAACAATAACAAGAAAAGAAACACAACCACCAAAGAGATATACTGTTGCAAGCATAATTAAAGAGTTGGAGAAAAGAGGGCTTGGAACTAAATGTTTAGCAGCAAATACATTAATTAAAGTTAAAATTGATAATGAAATTAAAGATATAGAGATTGAGAAATTATTTGAGTTGTTAAATGAGAAATATGAGGAGAAAAATATTGAATTAGCAGTAAATAACAGAAATATAAAATGTTTCTCATTTAATTATAAAGATGAGGTTGAGAGCAGTTTTAAATTTATAAGTAGGAGAAAATTAGGGAAGTATGAGAGCGTTTATAGAATCGAATTTGGAGATGGTAGTTTTATTGAGGCAACAGAAGAGCATCCAATTTTAATATATGATAATGGAGATTTTATATACGTTAAAGCCAATGACTTGAAGAAAGGTATGAAAACTATCTCATTCACATTTAACAAAGATTTTATTACAAAGACGATCTCAAATATTGGAAAAATCAACTACAATGGATATGTTTATGATATTATCAACTCAGAATATTCAAACTTTATTGCCAATAACATAGTTGTTCATAATTCAACAAGGGCAGAGATCATAGACAAATTAATAAAAAGGGGCTATGTTGTTGATGACGGCTCTTTAAAAGTAACTGACTTGGGAATTTCAGTAATTGAAACACTGAAAAGGTTCTGCCCAGAGATCGTGGATGAAAAGATGACGAGGGATTTAGAAGAGAAGTTGGAAAAAATACAGTTTAGAAAGATTAAAAAGGATGAGGTTTTAGATGAGGCAGAAAATAAATTAAGGAAAATATTAGAAGAGTTTAAAGAAAAAGAGGAAGATATTGGAACTTATCTTATAAAAAACTTAGATGCCACAAACAAAAAAGCTAAAATTGTAGGAAAATGCCCAAAATGTGGAGGAGATCTAATCTTAATAAGACATAAAAAGGGGAGGTTTGTTGGATGTTCAAACTATCCTGAATGTGATGTAAATTATTCCCTCCCAGAGAAAGGTAGAATAAAGATCCCAAACAAAGTTTGCAATGCCTGCAAATCCCCTATTTTAAAAATTGGAGATAGAGAAATATGTATAAATCCAGAATGCCCTTTAAAACAAGTAGAGGTTAAAGAAGAAAATAGAATTTGCCCAAAATGTGGGGCTAAGTTAATTTTAAAGAAAGGGATTTATGGAGCGTTTTATGGATGTTCAAATTATCCAAAGTGTAAATACACAGAGCCAATAAATAAAAAAGAAAAAGAAGTTGTAGGAAAATGCCCAAAATGTGGAGGGGACTTGGTTATTAGAGAAGGTAAGTTTGGGAAATTTATTGGCTGTTCTAACTATCCGAAATGTAAATACACTGAAAAACTAAAAGAGAATGAAAAGAAGGAAAATAAAAAAGGAGAAGATAAAACATAAAATACAAAAAAATAAAAATACGGTGAATTAAATATGGCAACAAAACTGTATGTTGATTTTGGGGGCTATTCTGCAATAGAGAAAGGGAATTTAATCATTCCGAGGGAAAATATATTAAATAAAGATGACTTTGATAAAATTGAGATTGGAGAGGTTGTTGATATTTATTCAAAGAGAGAGAAATTTTTAGGTAGAGGTTTTAAAAATCCAAGAGAAGTAAGGATAATGACTTTAAGAAAGGAAGAGTTAGATGAAAACTACATAAGAGAAAAGATAATTAAAGCAAACGAATACAGAATAAAATTAGGATTTAAAGAGACGTATAGAATGGTTTATACTCAGTCAGATTGGCTGAACGGCTTGGTTATTGATAAATATAACGATATAGCAACAGTTCAAATATTTAACTACGGTATTGAGAAGATGAAAGATGTTGTTGTTGAAACTCTTTTAGATTTGGGCATTGACAGCATATATGAAAAAAGTTCTGGGAGAAATAGGAAGAGAGCTGGATTGCCAGAGGTTGAAGGCATCTTAGCTGGAGAAAAATTCGAGACAGTTATTCAAGAAGGAGAAGCGAAGTTTAAGGTTGATGTTAAAGGGCAAAAGACAGGTTTTTTCTTGGATCAGAGGGAAAATAGGTTATATCTTGAGAAGTTTATAAAAGAGGGAGATAGGGTTTTGGATATTTGTTGTTATACTGGGGGTTTTTCTGTTCATGCAGCGATAAGAGGGGCTGAGGTTGTTGGAGTTGATCTATCAAAAAAAGCTCTAAAAACTGCTGAGGAGAATATGGAGTTAAACAATATTCCAAAGGATAGGTATGAGTTTATTGAAGGGAATGCATTTAAAATTATGGAGGAGTTTATAGAGGATGGAGAAAGGTTTGATGTCGTTATATTAGATCCCCCTGCTTTTGCCCAATCAAAGAAGTCATTAAAGTCCGCTATTAGAGGTTATCATATGTTAAATAGGTTGGGAAGTAGGTTAGCAGAGAGAATGTTGATCACTTGTTCCTGCTCTCAGCCAGTTGAACCAGATGCTTTTAAGGCATTGGTTATAGATGCCTGCTTAAAGGCAAAGAAATGGGCTAAAATTATAAAATATGGTTCTCAAAGTCCAGATCATCCTATAACTTCCAAAGGCACTGAATATTTAAAGTGTTTATTTTTAAGTGTGGAGCGTATTTAATAATTTCAAATTTTTTAATTTTTTATGATATTCTTGGTGAAATAATGAAAGTTATTGGTAAAATTGGGAAAGGCAGTGATATAAAAATTGATGAAAAGACAAAATTTTCAATAATCTTAGATAGCATTGCAAAAAAGGCCGATATTGCTGAGGGAAAGAGAGCAGTTGAAGATATTATAAGAGTTATTTATAGGCATCAACCAATATCAACAAAAAAGATCGCTCAAAAGACGAGGTTGCCTTTACCAATAGTGGCTAAGGTAAGAACGCTCTTAGAAAGAGAGAAAATGTTAAAAAGAACTAATAGGGGGGCTAAATTAACAGAGTTGGGAATAAAATTTGCTGAAAATTTTTTAAAATTAAAACATAAGAGATCTCTAACATGCGATAAATGCAAAGGTAGAGGAATTGTCTTAGATGAGTTTTTTGAAAATATTTTAGATAAGGTTAAAGTTTGGGCAGAAAAAAGACCACTGGTCGATACTTCAATAGATCAATCGTTTGCCACGCCGGAAACTGCAACATATAGAACTGCGTTAATGTATGAGAGAGGGGATCTTGAGGGAAAGAGGATTTTATTTGTAGGAGATGATGATTTAACATCTCTTCCAACTGCTTTAACGCACATGCCTGAGGAAGTTGTGGTGGTAGATATTGACGATAGGATTTTAACCTTGATAAATAAATTCTCAAAAGAGGAAGGAGTGGAGATAAAAACCATAAAACATGATTTAAGAAAACCGATTCCAACATCTTTGAGGGGAAGATTTGATGTGATCTCAACGGATCCTCCTTACACCACTAACGGATTGAAGCTGTTCTTATCAAGAGGGATCGATGCGTTAGGAAAGGAGGGGATTGCGTATCTCTCCTATTCTCACAAACCAATAAATGAGTGGCTTTTAGTTCAGAAAGCTATTACTGATATGGGATTTGTTATATCTGAGTTAATTCCAAACTTCAATTATTATGAGGGTAGTGAGATCATTGCCAATACAACATTCATTGCAAGATTAATCGGAAGAGATTTAAAGCCCGTTATTGGTGATATAGAGAACATATACACGGGCTTAGTTAAACCAGTTGTAAGGTATTATAAATGCCTAAAATGTGGAAAGGTTTATAAAGTTGGAAAAGATATTAAAAAAATTGAAGATCTGGTTTGTAGTTGTGGAGGAAAGAAGTTTAAGATGATAAAAAGAGAGAAGATAAAGGAATAATAACAAATAAAAGTTAATGATAATAATAAAGTTTGATTAAAGAATGTCAACATCATCATCACTTGGTATGTATCTTCTTAATTTTTTTCCAGGTCTTAGGCCATATAATAAAGCCCTATCCGTATAATTTAAAATTAATGGCATTACTTCCTCTCCTTTAATGCGAAGATGTCCCTTTGAGCAACTAACTTCATTAAAACTTTCAACATCATCAATCCTAACATGTTTTCCAAAAATTAATATCGGAACACTTTCTCCTGAGTGTATTAATCCTCCAACTGAGGGTGTAGAATGATCAGCAGTGATCACCAACAGATCATCTTCTCTGAGTTTTAGGTTTCCAATAGATTGGTCTATTTTTTCAATAACTTTTACTTTATTCATTGGATTTTTAGTATGGGCAGCTTCATCTGTATCTTTTGTATGAAGATGGATAAAATCATAATCCAATTCTGGAATTAAATCTATTCCCTCTTCAAAACTGTTAATTCTTATGAAATCCATACCTAAAAATTTAGCCAGCCCTTTAAAAAGAGAACTTTTTGCTAATATAACCGAACTCATTCCCCATCTTTCTTTAAAATCTTCAACTTTTTTATATCTTGACGCCCACTTTGTTAGTAAAAAGTTTGCAGGCATTTTTTCAGATTTTCTTCTTTTTTTGTTTATTTTATGGTTTTCTAATATTTTATGCACATTTAATAAATACTTATTAAGTGCTTTTGCAGTATCTTTCGCTTTGCTATATTCAACTTCTCCATTGCATAATTCTTTTATTGGTTGAACTTTCATAACATACCTATTTTTATAAAACGGGTCTGAATCGGAGATTTTATCAGAGATCCATCCATTTCTTTCTTTTATTTTTAATATAAAGTGAACATCAAAAGAGTAAAATAGTTCAAACTCATACCCATCTATACAAGTCGGTAATTCTTTAATGAGTTTTTCTATTTCTTCTTTATCTATATCTTTCGTTCTTCTATCTACTACCAAAAATCCCTTATTATCTTTTTTCACAAAGCCCAATGATGCCCTTAAATATATTGCATTATTCTCTATCTTAATATTCTCTCCTAAGGCCTCTATAACCCCCCTTCCTGGAAATTCGTGTAGCGAATACCCCCACAATAGGAAATGAGCAACTTCTGTTCCTAAGGGGATCCCTTCCTTGTAGGGAGTTAACAACCCACACATTCCTTTTTTAGAGAGTGTATCAAGATTTGGTGTCTTAGCATACTGCAAAGGGGTTTTATTATTTAAAATTTCAGAAGATCTGTCTCCTAATCCATCTAATAGTATTATAATCGCTCTCATTGTATCCCTGGATTAATTTGATTGATAATTTGATTAAATTCGGATGTGGATAAGTTTGAAGTAATTAAAACTAATTAAATGAAAAATTGAAAATAATATGTATATGTTAATTAATTTAAAATAAATTCAAAGATTGCATTTTTGTTGATTACCTACGTTATTTAACAATAAACTAAAAGAATTTGGTGTTGTATCTTATTGATTCTATGTTTCTGTTTTTCCTACTTTTATAGTTATGCCGACCTTAATTATTTAATTAATAATTTAAATTATCAAATTATCTGTTTAACGATGTTTAAGTAGTTAAAATTCCCTTCATATCCCTTTTTTAGTATTTCAATAGATGTGGGAAGGATATAATTGTTAAGCATATCTTCTATTTTTTCCTTTTCAAATATCACTTTTCCTTCCTTGTCTCGGTAGTTGCCACTTAACACGCATGAAAATTGTTTCTCTCCCTGTTCCCATTCATCTCCAATGATTTCTTTGATCTTCTTTCCTTCTTTTATGTCTCTAACTGGTAAAAGCAAATCAACGTTAAACTCCCTGCAAATTCTTTCATAAGCATTTAAAACTTCTTCAATTTGGTCAATTTTAAAATCTCCGTTATGATGAAGTCGCTCTCCACTAATTATCTTACTCCCGAGGTGTTTTGCAGTTGGAATCCTTATTATTCTTAAATATGCATGGCATCCTATACATGGGCTATAATAGCCATATTTTTTGAATAATAGAACTACCCATCGTCCATTTAGGGCATTCCAAAGTTTTGGTTCGAATATAAAATGTAAAGGCAATAAAATACTATCTTTTGAAATTTCCTTCATTCTTTTATTTGTAATTTCCCAATTTTTATAAAAAATATTAATATTCCCATAATCGGTTCCCGTGAATGCAACTATTGGTAAAATAACTTGATTTCCATCTTCAACTGCCTTTATTATCGCTGCCACACTATCTCTTCCGGAAAACTCTCCAACAGCAATATCTTTCTGTTTTATACCATTTTCCTCTAAGATCTTTAAAGTATCCTCTGAAAGATCCAGAGTGTTAAATGACTTCTTAAAATCTATAAAGTTTAAATTTTCATTTAAATCATTAAAAATCACAATCTCACCCTTAATATATTGTTATCTTTGTTAAATGAGGGGCGTGTCTCCTCTTAAATTTTGTAGTCCTTATTAGAAAAGTTGTGATCATTAAAATTTTTAAAGTAATCAATTAACATCTTTTCAGTTTTTAAAATCGATTCAATCTCCATTAACTCAATTAAGAACAATTTGCACTTAATATTTAAAAGTTCGTCAAGTATTGGTCTTAAATTTTTTAAATCTTTTGGAGGAAGGTGTTTCCCATTAATTTCTATCTCGTAGATATGGGCGTTATAAATCCTATCTGAACAGATCTCCAAAAATTCTAATCTTTTGTTGTAAGGGATATGCCCTACATCGTATGTTATATAGCAACCAACCTCATCAGCAATATCTATTAAATTATCGGGATTTGAAGAAAATCCCTTTCTTAGATTTTCAATACATAGCTTTATTCCTTTTTTATCTGCAAAATCATTAACAATGGATAAATTTTCAATTAAATCGTCCCTATTAACTGTTCTATCTTTTCCATTGTGTAGATGAACCGTTAAGTAATCGCATCCCTCAACCGACTGAATAATATTCTTTAATATAAAAACACTATCTTTTTTACCTAAATTTAAAATTGGAGCGTGATAACCAATGATATTTTTCTCTTTTACAATTTTTGGGTAGAAATGCAGTCCCCAATCCACCAGTTTATTTTTAAATTTATCTTGAAAGGTGGATTTATCCTTATAACGCATGCAAATTGCGATCATGCTATCACATAACTAACTAATTGAAATTAAAATATATAAAATTGCATATTAGAAAAGATAATAACCTCAGGACAGAAACCCCCTATAAAAAATATTTAGAAAATTATTAAATATGAAAATATAAGTTTACTAATACTAAGGTGTGTTTAAGGGCTAATCAAAAACTTAAATCATCTCAATAAATGCCTCCAATCTTGTCTTTAATTGCTCTTTATCACTCTCAGAGTAGTCAGTTTCAATTCTTATGACTGGAATACCCTCCTCTTTTAAGGCCTCCTCTACCTTAGCTCCCTCAACGTTGAATGTATGGCAATACTGTAAGGTGTAGTAAACAACCCCGTCAACATCCAAGTCCTTAACCAATCTCTTTATATTCTCGATTCTCTCATCGTTTTTGAATCTACAAGCACAGGGGATTTTAAAGTATCTTTTTGCAATATCCTCTATACTATAACCTTCAACATAATTTTCAAAGAATCTTGTTCCCGTGCAACTCTCTTCTCCTACAACTATTCCTCCAACCTCTTCAATTATCTCGACAATCTTATTGTTTCCTGCAACCATTGGACAGCCAGTTATTAAGATCCTTTTACCTTCATAACCCTCTCCTTTTTTAACTCTCTCCTCTAACTCTTTAATTAAGTCCTCTAAAACCTCAATTGTATCATCAACATCCAATAAATAAGCAAATTGGAAAAGTTTTAAAACATCTAAACCTTTAATAGGAGCTGGCTTAGCCCTTCTTAACTCGTAGAGTTTATAAAACAGTTCTCTAATTTTATTTACCTTATCAACCATCTCTTTTAATTTTTCTTCAGTTATCTTATTTCCTGTTTCTTTTTCAACCAACTCCTTTAATTTTTCAACTTCTTTAATCCAGATTTCTAAAGAGGAATTATCTTTCATATGAGGGAGGTGCATCACATGCATAGGAACTAAATTTTCCATCAATTCAAACATTTTCTTCTTTCCCTCACATGTAGTTTCTCCAATAACTATATCAGAGGCCTCAAAGTAAGGGCAGGTTTTTGCTTTTTTAAAACCATAAGATGATTTTATTAAAGGGCAGAGGTTTCTTGGTAGGTCTTCTTCTGCTATTGGAATTGTATCATTTTTTCCTCCACATAAACCGACTGGAATCGCATTTCCTGCTAAAATAATTTCTATTGGAACATATGCACAAAACATTCCAAAGACCTTTCTTCCTTCTTCTTTTTGCTTGTAGAGTTGTTCTTTTCTATTTGCAAATTTTTGCATTAATTTTTCAATTGCCTGTGTCTTCATCTTCTCACCATTAATGTTTTTAATCGATATTTAGATATTAGTTTTTCTAATATGTCTCTCTTAATTTCTGAAAAATCATTAAAAGGATAGTGTTTTGACCATAAAAATATTATTTTTAAAATTTTAATTGGGAAGAAGTTATAACAAAATTTAATACCATGAATTTATATGTTCAATCATATGGAGCTATGATATAAATTTTACTAATATCATTTATAAGATTTACTATTTGAAATCAAATGGAATTTTTTAAATAGTAGATAATAAAAACACTTATTGGAAATTGAAATATAGATATTAGTTTTTTTAATAGGTGAGAGGATGGAATGGGAACCGAAAATTATTGGATTCTGTTGCAATTGGTGCACTTATGGAGGAGCAGATACAGCAGGAGTAGGAAGGATGCAGTATCCTCCAAGTATAAGAATAATAAGGGTTATGTGCTCTGGAAGAATCGAGCCCTCACTTATTTTAAAAGCATTTAAAGAGGGAGCAGATGGCGTTTTTGTTGGTGGTTGCCACTTAGGGGACTGCCACTATGATGCTGGAAACTACAAATGGCAAAGAAGAGCTATTTTTTTAAAACAACTATTGCCAGAGTTTGGAATTGAGCCAGAAAGATTTAGATTTGAATGGATCTCTGCTTCAGAAGGAGAGAAATTCCAAAAAACTATGATTGAGTTTCATAACACAATAAAATCCCTTGGGCCTTTAAAATTAAATGAAAAATTAAAAGAATAACAAAAAAGTTAAAACTAAAACTTAAAAATTATAATTAATGGATTAATTTAATTAATTAAGTTAATAAATTAATTGAACCAACTAAAAAATGGTGGTTAAATGTTAAAATTAGCTACCACATGGCTTGGATGTTGTTCTGGATGCCATATAAGCTTATTAGACCTACATGAAGAGTTATTAACTCTTTTAAAAAAGGTAGAACTTGTCCATTGCCCAGTATTGATGGATGTTAAAGAGATTCCGAATGATATTGATATTGCATTGATAGAGGGAGGAATAAGAAATAAAGAAAACGAAGAAATTGCAAAAGAGATGAGAAAAAAGGCAAAAATAGTCATTGCCTTTGGAACCTGTGCAGTGTTTGGAGGAGTTCCAGGACTTGGAAATTTATACTCAAAAGATGAAATTTTAGAAAAAGTGTATAAATCAACCTTATCAACAAAGAATGATGAAGGAATTATTCCTAATGAAGAAGTTCCTCCACTAACATCAAGAGTTAAGCCCCTTTCAGAGGTTATAGAGGTTGATTACTTCATCCCGGGTTGTCCTCCAGATCCAGAACTCACAGCAAAGGTTTTAAGTGCATTATTGGAAGGTAAAAAACCAGAACTTCCAAAGAAAAACTTATGTGAGGAGTGTCCAAGAAAGAAAAGCAATGAGGGAATTTCAATAGAAAAGATAAAAAGGAAATTCGAAGGAAAGCCAGATCCAGAAAGATGTCTTTTAGAGCAGGGGTATCTTTGCTTAGGTGTTGCAACAAGAGCAGGATGCAACGCTGCATGTCCGAGAGTAGGAGTTCCATGTAGTGGTTGCAATGGAGCGACAGATGTTGTTGCAGATCAGGGGGCTAAGATGATCTCTGCCCTATGTTCCGACTTTGGAGTAGATAAAGATAAAGAAACCGATCCAACAATACTTCCAAACTCAATAAAAGACAAGATCGGGAGTTTTTACAAATTTACACTTCCAAGTGCTTTAATACCCGGTAAGATCAAGTGATATTCAAGGTAGTGATTTGGTGATATGAATGGTAAAGTTGAGTGTTGAGCCAATTACAAGAGTTGAAGGGCATGGAAAGATAACGATCTCCTTCGATGAAAATGGAAACTTAGATAAGGTTCATTTTCACGTTGTTGAAGTTAGGGGCTTTGAAAAATTTTTAGAAGGAAGGTATATAGAAGATGCCCCAATATATACACCAAGAATCTGCGGTATTTGCCAAGTATCTCATCATTTGGCAAGTGCTAAGGCAGTTGACATGATATTCAATGTAAAAATTCCAGAAACAGCAGAACTTCTAAGAAATTTAATGCATCAAGGAGCAACCATACACAGCCATGCTTTACACTTTTATTTCTTAGCAGCCCCCGACTTGATGTTTCCAACTACGGATGATATTCTAAAAAGAAATATCTTAGGGATAGCAAAAGAACATCCAGAAGTTGTAAAAGAGGCAATAGAACTAAGAAAAATAGGGCAGACAATAGTCAAAACCGTTGGAGGAAGAGCAATCCATCCTGCCACAGCAGTTGTTGGAGGACAGTCAAAACCACTTACAGAAGAAGAAAGGGATAATCTATTAAAACTGTCAGATCGGGCTATCGAATTGGCGGAAAAGTCCATTGAAATTGGAAAAAAATTGATTGAAAATATAAAAGAAAACAACCTGTTAGATATTGGCTACTTTGAGTCCTATCACATGGGAATGGTAAATAACGGAACTCATGAACTCTACGATGGAATGTTAAGAGTTGTAAATCCTAAAGGAAAGGTAGAATATGAATTCAATCCAAAAGATTATTTACAATATATTGCTGAAGAAGTTAGACCTTACTCCTACTTAAAATTCCCATATTTAAAAGATAAAGGTCCAGAAGATGGAATATATCGAGTAAATAGCTTATCAAGATTGAATGTTTCAGATAAAATGGCAACTCCATTGGCACAGAAATATTATAAAGAGTTTATTGACACGTTTGGAAAACCGTGCCACTATCCTATCTTATTTAACTATGCAAGATTAATTGAAATCCTCTCTTCCGCAGAAAAAGTAAAAGAACTTTTAGAAAACGATAAGATCGTTGATACAGACATCAGAGCTGAGCCAAATGAAATAACAGGAGAAGGTGTTGGTTGTGTAGAAGCACCAAGAGGAACCCTTATTCATCACTTCAAGACAGATGAGCAGGGAATAATAACAGACGTTAATTTAATAGTTGCAACAGTGCAAAACAACCCTGCCATGGACATTGGAGTAAGAAAAGTAGCTGAAAAATATATCAAAAATCCAGAAGATGCAAAACCAAATGTTTTAAATTATATGGAGATGGTTATTAGGGCTTATGACCCTTGTTTATCCTGTGCAACTCATATAATTGGTAAAAAAACTAACAAGGAGGATAAACTAACCTTAGAAATCATTCAAAATAAAAATAATAAAATATCAAAAAAGATAGTGGGATAGTTATGAGTGTTGTGATTCAGAGGGATGTTTGTTTGGTTTGTTATGCTTGTCAGGCGGAGTGTCCTACTGGGGCGATTGATATAGATAGTTTTAGGGTTTGTGATTTGTGTATGGAGTGTG
>Ga0256843_1000838_pt1 | contig 25360 bp, 14 predicted proteins | sample AlvinellametaG_FD_191572 | JGI IMG/M metagenome (GOLD analysis project Ga0256843, IMG submission 191572) | Pompeii worm associated microbial communities from hydrothermal vent at the East Pacific Rise, Pacific Ocean - Alvinella | ecosystem: Host-associated > Annelida > Integument > Unclassified ... | reverse complement strand
GGAACCTTCGTTAGTTACATTTCCGGCAACTGTAGCAGAAGTGGTTGTAATAGAAGTTACATCACCAGTAGTTACCGTAGGTGTACCGTCATTTTGAGTAATACTGATTTCCACATCATCAACCCCTACACCATATCCGTATTTACCGGTGGCTTGAAAAGCGATATAATATTCTCCGGATAGATTAGGTAAAGCGATATTTCTCTCTGTCCAATCGGACACATTACCGGTATAAGATTCCAATAATGTCCAATCGCCATCGGCAGATGTTTTGTAATATACTCTTAATTCGTCTTGATCACTACTCCATTTTTTCTGTACATGCCAGAATTTGAGATTAGCAGAAGAAGCATTACTCAAATCCATCGGTGGAGTAACTAATTTGGTAACGCGGGCTGAGGTTGAACCATGATAAAATAACGCATTAAAACTTCCTGTATGGGCATGTGCCGGATTGTTATTGTATCCTCCGTCTTCATATGTCCAGTCTTGAGTACCGGTTACATGTTCATTGGTCCAACAAGCGGGCAATTCACCTCCTTCAAAGCCTTCGGTAAAAGGAAAAGTAGTTACAATTCCACAATCGGTTGTAAAGGTTTTATCATCTCCGTAAGAGGTACCGTTTGCATTGGTGGCATAAGCTCTTACATGATATGTGGTAACAGCACTAAGTCCCGTAATATTTACTGAATAAGTACCGGTTCCGGTATTGGCATCGGCTACTTTATGATCATTGATAGTCGGATTTTCATTGGTACTCCACACAATACCCCTTTCGGTGACATTGCTGGCACCCGGATGAACCACATTACCGGCTACTGTTGCGGAATTAGAGGTTATATTACTAATATCGTTAGTAAGTACTGAAGGATTATCCCCGGGTACTACAATTCCTGTTACTATCAATGTATAGTTTTGTCCATTATCACCTAAATTTCCTTTGTGACTTACTGTAATGGTATATACATCTCCAACATTAGCATCGGTTACGTCAATTCTTTCAAAGGGATCAACTGTGTTGTCCCCTACACCATTGGTCGTTACATTGATTAATCTGTATGGATAGTGGGTAGTATTCCCACGGGTAATACGAAGATCCAAATCATGAACCAAAGCAGCGGTATGGTCATTTGAATTATTATTTCTAGCACCGGCAGGATCTGTCCAAGAAATAGAGGCCATGAGCGGTTCTTCTCCCCGGGCAATTACATCTATGGTGTAGGATGCATTATTTGCCAAATTTCTTTCATCGATAATTGATGCAGTTCCTTGTTTTGTAATGGTTTCCGCAGCTCTTTTGGCATTGAGTAATCCCCATCCAAAAATAGGATCAGGACCTGCGGTACCGGCGTCATCGGCTGTATGTAGAGCCAAACCTTTAAGGGTAGCGGCACGCATAAAATGATTGTTATGTGTATCGTGATAATACTGTTGTAACAACAACAAAGTCCCGGCAACATTAGGTGAAGCCATAGAAGTACCGGTCATATCTCCATATGCATGGTCATTATCATCAATAGTTGAATATACATGTGTTCCGTTACCGGTAATATCCGGTTTGATTCTATAATCATCGGTAGGACCTTCACTACTACTGGAATTGATCGTTACATTGGTCAGGTTTCCGTTGTCATCGATTGTAGCGTCATTGGCATTGGCAACTACCAGATTATTTTTGGCGGTAGCGTGTCCAAAAAGTTTATCATAACTGGATTCGTTATCCAAAGGATCTCCATTGGATCTATCGTCATTTCCATCATTTCCGGCGGCACATACCATTAAATAATAAGGTGCATTAAACATGATATTGTCCCAATTATGGGCATCTTGTCCATACTGTCCAAAAGCAGAATCAGGGATATTACTGGCAATATAGCCATAAGAGTGATTGGAAATAAGCATTCCGTTTGCAGCGGCGGCAGTGGCCTCCGCCTCATCAGAATTCCAGTCATAACCTACAACACTGGCTTGTGGTGCCATACCTTTGGCATCGGCATCTACTCCTGAAGCGATGATAGTTCCGGTAACATGAGCAGAGTGATCTTCCGTTGTATTGGTATTATCCCCTGCTGAGTATCTGCTATTACCTGCAGAATCTCTATATTCGCGGTGAGTACTGCGGGCTAAAGCAGCATCCCATACATGAGCCGTCATCCCTTGACCTTCTATGTTGAGATGTAATAATCCGCCATTGTGTAAAGTATATGCTCTGGTAGAACGAGCTGCATTTACATTGTATGTGGTATAATACAAAGGTTTGCCTTCATCAGATACTTTTTGAAGTTCTAGATATCTGCCATTACGTTTAATAACAACCGGCCAGCCTTTTTCTTTGGCCAGTTTGAGAGCATAAGCTTTGTCTTTTTTAGATTGCTGATACAATTGAGTTTTCAACTTCATAAGAGCCTGTACATTGGTTTCTCTTATGATTTGCTGTTTTTCCTTTGTGGTTTGCGCTTGCATAACACCCACAATAAAAATACTGATAATAGATAATAATAGCCTTTTCATATTTTGATGTTTTTTTGATTCTTTGTTCCGAAATTACCAATTAAACAAATAAAAAACAAGTTATAATTGAATTTTTTAAATAGTTTTTTGTTATGTGTAAAATTTTAACAGATTATTAAAGTGTTTTCAATTAAAAAAATAAGGCCCCCCTTGAAAAAGAAGGCCTTATGATGTATGGTTTTATCCGGCATCCAACTTATCTGATTCCTTTAATAATCCTGATTTTATTGTTATCTGTTAATATTTTAAACAATAAAACTTGACGAGCCACTGATTTCAAGTCGATAGTTATAGTATTGACAGGTTCTTTTGCATTTGTTTCAAATAGTTTTTTGCCTTCCAAACTATATACTTCTATCTGTTTAATATTCGTTGCATTACTTACCAACTTAAATATTCCGTCTTTACCAATTAGATTTATTTTCTCCAATTCAGTATTATTTCCGATGGGGTTTTCATCGATTGAAAAATCGGTTGAAGCTTCATTATCAGCTTGGGTAATACTCACTTCTACATCATCAATCCCTACACCATATCCGTATTTTCCGGTGGCTTGGAAAGCGATATAATATTCGCCGGAAAGGTTGGGTAAAGCAATGTTTCTTTCGGTCCAATCACTTACATTACTGGTATATTCTTCCAATAGTGTCCAATCGCCATCGGCAGAGGTTTTGTAATAAACTCTTAATTCGTCTTGATCGGGACTCCATTTTTTCTGTACATGCCAGAATTTAAGATTGGCCGATGAAGCACCACTCAAATCTAAAGCAGGAGTTACCAATTTGGTTACACGAGCTGTGGTAGAACCATGGTAAAACAGTGCATTGTAATCTCCCGTATGCGCATGAGCAGGATTGTTATCATAACCTCCGTCATCGTAAGCCCAATCTTGCGTGCCCGTTACGTGTTCATTGGTCCAACAATCAGGCAGTTCACCGTCTTCAAAGCCTTCGGTAAACGGAAAACTGGTAACGATACCGCAAAGTGTTGTAAACTCTTTATTCTCACCATAAGAAGTCCCTTTTGAATTTGTAGCATAAGCTCTGACATAATATGTGGTACTGGCACTTAAATTGGTAAGATTAACTGAAAAACTACCGGTACCTGTTCCGCTGGAAGCATGGCTATCCGATGTGGTCGGGTTTGCTGTTGTACTCCAACATACTCCGCGTTCGGTGACACTGGCATCCCCTTGATTGGTTACATTTCCGGCTACTGTAGCCGAATTACCTGTAATAGAAGTAATGTCTCCGGTAGTAACCGTAGGTGATCCGTTATTGGGCACCATACTTACTTTAACATCGTCAATTCCTACACCGTATCCATATTTTCCGGTAGCTTGGAAAGCGATATAATATTCAGCTGAAAGGTTAGGTAAAGCGATGGTTCTTTCAGTCCAGTTACTAACATTGCTTGTATATTCTTCCAATAGTGTCCAATCACCATCAGCTGATGTTTTGTAATATACTCTTAATTCGTCTTGATCACTACTCCATTTTTTCTGTACATGCCAAAAATTAAGGCTAGCTGATGAAGCGCCACTCAAATCCATGGCCGGTGTAACCAATTTGGTCACCCGCGCGGAGGTTGATCCGTGATAGAAAAGTGCATTATAATCTCCCGTATGGGCATGTGCCGGATTGTTAGAATGGCCTCCGTCTTCATACGTCCAATCTTGTGTGCCGGTTACGTGTTCATTGGTCCAACAATCAGGCAGTTCACCGTCTTCAAAACCTTCGGTAAACGGAAAATCGGTGATTAAACCACAAAGGGTTGTAAAGGACTTATTCTCGCCATAGGAAGTTCCTACGGAATTAGTGGCATAAGCCCTTACATAGTAAGTGGTATTGGCATTCAAATTAGTCAAGTCAACCGTATAACTTCCGGTTCCGGTTCCACTTGATGAATGACTATCTGCGGTTGTCGGATTTTGAGATGTACTCCAACAAATACCGCGTTCGGTAACACTGGCAGAGCCTTCGTCGGTTACATTTCCGGCTACTGTGGCCGAATTACCCGTAATGGAAGTAATATCTCCGGTAGTAACTGTAGGTGCTTCGTTATCGTCATCGGTTGTAAAACTCACATCATCACCATAAGAAGTTCCTACGGAATTAGTAGCATAAGCTCTTACGTGGTAAGTCGTATTTGCATTCAAATTACTCAAATCAACCGTATAACTTCCGCTACCTGTTCCACTGGAACCGTGACTGTCGGAAGTAGTGGGATTGGCAGAAGTACTCCAGCAAATTCCTCGTTCGGTAACACCGCTGGAACCTTCGTTAGTTACATTTCCGGCAACTGTAGCAGAAGTGGTTGTAATAGAAGTTACATCACCAGTAGTTACCGTAGGTGTACCGTCATTTTGAGTAATACTGATTTCCACATCATCAATACCTACACCATATCCGTATTTTCCGGTAGCTTCAAAAGCGATATAGTAAGTGCCGGAAAGATTCGGTAAAGCGATATTTCTTTCAGTCCAAGCAGTTACATTTGAAGTATATGTTTCGAGCAAAGTCCAATCGCCATCAGCAGCAGTTTTGTAATAAACCCTTAATTCATCTTGGTCGGATTCCCATTTGGGTTGTACGTGCCAGAATTTAAGATTGGCCGAAGCCGCATTACTGAAATCAATTGGAGGAGTAACCAATTTAGTGACATTGGCATTGGTATTTTCGTGGTAGAATAAAGCATTATGACTTCCTCCGTGTGCATGAGCCGGGTGACTGTTATGACCTCCGTCTGAATATTCCCAATCTTGTTCATGGGTTACATATTCATTACTCCAGCAATCGGGAAGTGTACCGTCTTCAAAATCTTCGGTAAACGGAAAAGTAGAAACGATTCCGCACAAGGTGGTAAATTTTTTGTTTTTACCATAAGAAGTTCCGTTTCCATTAATGGCATAAGCTCTGACATAATAAGTGGTACTACCATTTAAGCCGGTTATATTTACAGAATAAGCACCTGTACCGTTATGAACATCTTGTACTTTATGGTCATTAACAGTAGGATTTTCACTGGTTCCCCACACAATACCTCTTTCAGTGACATTACTGGCACCCGGATGTACTACATTACCGGCTACGCTTGCCGAAGTATCGGTTATGTTGCTCACATCACCGGTAACCACAGAAGGATTGTCACCGGGCACAATAATTCCTGTAACTATCAATGAATAGTTTTGACCATTACCGATATTTCCTTTATGTGTAACACTTATAGTATAAACATCACCTGCATTAGCATTACTTACATCTACTCTTTCATAGGGATCAACAGTATTGTCATCTTTGGCATTAGTCGATACAGAAGTGAGTTTATAAGGTTTATAAGTGGTATTTCCGCGGGTAATACGCAGGTCTAAATCATTGACCAACACAGCAGTATGGTCATTTAAATTATCAATGGGTGCACCGGGCACATCCGTCCATGAAATGGAAGCCATCAAAGGTTCATCACCGCTGGCAATAACATTTATGGTATAGGAACCTCCGTTAGCGAGTGAACGTTCGTCTACAATAGTAGATGTGCCTCTACCGGTAATCGTTTCAGCGGCTTTTTTGGCATTGAGCAATCCCCAGCCATAAATAGCATCGGGGCCTGCTATACCGGCATCATCTGCGGTATGTAAAACCAAGCCTTTAAGCGTAGCAGCACGCATAAAATTATTATTGTTCAAGTTGTGATAATGTTCTTGTAACAACAAAAGTGTTCCCGAAACATTAGGCGAAGCCATGGAAGTTCCGGTTTTGGTACCATAGTCATCATCTGATTCTTCTTCTGTTGAATATACATGATCTCCGTTACCGGTGATATCCGGTTTTATTCTGTAATCATCCGTTGGTCCTTCACTACTACTGGGATGAATGGTTACACTCACCAAATTACCATCATCGTCAATATTGGCATCTTGTGCATCCGCTACTACCAAATTATTTTTGGCAGTGGCACGACCGGCCAATTTATCATAAGCAGATTCGTTGTCCAAAGGGCTGTCGTTTATATCGTCATGGGTTCCGTCATTTCCGGCTGCTACCACCATCAGGTAATAAGGAGCATTATACATAATAGTATCCCAAGTACTGGCTTTGGCCCGGTATTGTCCAAACCATTTATCCGGGATTCTGGAAGTTACATAACCATAAGAATGATTGGAAACCAGCATAGCATCGTTAGCTGCCGCTGCGGTTGCTTCAGCGGCATCATTGCCCCAACTATAACCTATGGCCCTAGCTCGAGGAGCCATCCCTTTGGCATTTTGGTCTACACCAGAAGCAATGACCGTACCGGTAACATGGGCAGAGTGATCGCTTAAATCATTGGTATCGTCACCTGCTGAGTAACGGTTATCTCCGCCCGGGCCGTCATATTCGCGATGCGTTGCTCTGGCCAGTGCTCTGTCCCAGATATGGATAGTCATTCCTTGTCCTTCAAGGTTCAGATTTAATAAACCGCCACTGTGTAAAGTATTGGTTCGGGTAGATTTGGCGGCATTCACATTATATGTAGTGGTATATATGGGCATTCCTTCTTCTGATATTTCTTCGAGTTCCATAGATACACCATCACGATCGATTGTAACAGGCCAACCTTTTTCCTTGGCCAGTTTGAGGGCATAAGCTTTGTCTTCCATATATTTTTTAGAAAGTCTAGCTTCGAGTTTCTTGAGAAATTTTTGGTGGGTTTCTCTCAAGATTTCTTGTTTTTCCTTGGGCGTTTGGGCATGCAAGGAAACCATACTCAATACAAGTATGCTAAATAAAAATAATAACCTTTTCATTGTAATGGTTGTTTTAGATTAATAATTAATTTGGGTTACTGTAAAACAAACCTACAAATAAGCTATCAATAAATTAGTACTACATTTTTTTTTAACACAACAAAACCTGCATTTTTATCTTATACAACCAAATATTAACATTTAGAGTTGTAATTAGAAATTTTTCTGGGAAAAAAAGCTATTTTTTCATAAAAAAGGCTGCCTTTATTAGACAGCCTCATAGTGAATTATTATGCAAAATTAATTTATCTTATGGCTTTCATAACAGTAATTCTACCGTTATTCAGCAAAATTTTGAATAAAACAACTTGCGGTGACAATGTTTTTAAATCTACCGTAATCGTTTTTAATGGTTCTTTTGTTTGTCTGTTAAGAATTAATTTACCTGTGATAGTATATACCTCCACTTGTTGGATATTTTCTTTATCACTTTGGACAGTAAAGACTCCTTCATTTGATAACAAATTTAATTTTTCGGCTACCCAATGTTCGTCAACATCAGCCGGTACAGGATCAAACAGCAACTGAAATCTATCGTCAAAACTACCTGCAACAGATGTAAACACATAGGGAGAAACTTTTAAATCATGAAGCGTATTATCAAATAAATCTCTTATATAGATATTTACATTGCCATCAAAAATTCCTTCATACCGATTGATAGCAATTTGATGGGTACCACTGACATTTGTCGTATATCCCAATGGCAATATTCTTTCGGAATCATCCCACTGTGCCAAACCTTGAACAGCAAATTTTTCGTCACCGATTAAACTATACAGGACAAAAGTAGAAGCATCTAAAATATGCGCATCGTACAAACGGTCTTTTTGATTGGTTGCATCGTCAAAGAAACCTACCAAAGTTTGATTAAAACCGGTATTGCTGGTAAAGTCTAACCAAACTCTGTTTTTAACCACAGGACGGTTGACAAAAGGAGTATTATCAGATACCCTTTGTGTATTTCTGAAAGTCAAATCTCCCGAAGCATTAGCCTCTACCGCAAAACCTTGAGCTACAGGAATGTATTGTCCGTTAGAAGGTCCTGTACCATTACAAGCAGAAGTTGCCCCTCCGCCTACTGTATATACGATATAGCCTTGAGTTTGATGTTGTCCACTACTATTAAGGCCTGCACAATTGGTCCATAAATAATATCCTCCTTCTATATTAGGATTATCATTGACCAGTGCATCAAAGTCGATGGCTGAGGGATAGGGATTTCCTATAAAATTCCAATCGTCGTCGTCTTGTGCGCCGGTGCCATTTATAGTCAAAGGAATAGTAATATCGCCGGTATTAAAAGGCGAATTACCATTGACAAAACTCACGTTCACTCTTCCTCCGGTATGATTTACCGGAGCAGACACAGCATATCCCTTGGCAATTACCATAGCCGAATTGGCTGTTTCGGTATGCCAATTTTGAATAGCCGGATCAAAAGAATAATACCTCCAAGCATTGGATAGGATTCCTCCCAATTTAAAATCTTGAATAGGAGATGACCAAAAAGCATAATCGGTTTGTTCGTCCATATTTTGACTGGTTCGGTCAATTTGATAAATTCCGTTACCTTTGATAATCGCATTTCTTTTGGTTTGCACCAAACTTGCTCCGTCTTCTACATAAATTTTACCTAAATTCACGATATCTTTTTTGATTTTCAGAAAATCACCTGTACTCACTTTCATTTCTTTGTTAGGCGCCACTTGCATCCCACAAGCTGTAATATTGGTTCCATTGGTGACAAAATTTTCATCGACAAAAATAAAACGGGGTCCGAGGTTGGTTACGGCATTCGCATTTTCATCTACCCAAGCCTGCCCGTCCCAGAAAGCGGTTTTATTACATTTACGCGTAATGACCAAGGTATAATCTTCCACTTCACCGTCAAAGCCGGTTTCACAAGCCGTAGGATAATCGTTAAATTTAACGGCTATACGTATACGGGTTCTGCCTAATAAAGCAAAATTTTTCACTTTAAAAACCGCTTCGATAGAGGTAACTCCATCCGTTACATCAGTAGCTTCACCTAAATCAATTTCTTCGTCTACATCATTAAAATCTTGGTCTTGATTCCAGTCAATCCAAGCTTTTGCTTTTACGGTACGGTTTCCTCCGGTATTTACTTTTACGGTTAATTTATAGTGATTCCAAAATTTAAGTATTCCGCCTACATTAGTATAATCGGAATATCCCGCTGTTTTTCCATTATCGGCATGATCGATAGAAATAAGGTTGGTATTCCTTTTATTAATAATTTTCACACTGTTAATAGCAGTAGATTCCGTTGTATTTCCTGAAGCGGCACAATATCCACCGTTGGAATCGGGGTCGGTGGTAAAGCTTTCGTTGCTTCCATAAGCTGTTCCTTCTGAATTAATGGCATAGGCTCGTACATAATAAGTGGTAGCGGGAGTTAATCCGGTTAAATCAACCGTATAACTACCTGTTCCGGTTCCATTGGAAGCATGATTACCGGAAGTGTCCGGATTTTGAGAAGTACTCCAACAAATACCTCTTTCGGTAACGGCTGATGAACCTTCAACCGTAACATTTCCAGAAGCAGTAGCCGAATTAGTGGTAACAGAAGTCACCGATCCGGTTACAACTGTTGGCGGAGAAGAGCTATTGGTCGTAAAACTCACTTCACTGCCATAGGCCGTACCCGTAGAATTGATGGCATAGGCTCTCACATAATAAGTGGTATTGGCGTTTAATCCGGTTAAATCAACCGTATAACTACCTGTACCGGTTCCATTAGATGCATGATTGCCGGAAGTGTCCGGATTTTGAGAAGTACTCCAACAGATCCCCCGTTCGGTCACACTACTTCCACCGTCATCGGTTACCTCTCCGGAGGTCGTAGCCGAATCAGTGGTAATTGCGCTTACCGATCCGGTTGAAACAGTAGGTACCGACAAGGCATGAGTGGTAAAGCTCACTTCACTACCATAAGCTGTTCCGGAAGCATTGATGGCATAGGCACGTACATAATAAGTAGTATTGTCGTTTAATCCGCTTAAATTCACACTGTAATTTCCCGTTCCGTTTCCATTTGTAGCATGTGCATCAGCCGTTGTAGGATTTTGAGAAGTACTCCAACAAATCCCCCGTTCGGTAACCGCAGATGAGCCCTCATCGGTTACATTTCCGTCGGCTACGGCCGAATCATATGTAATATTGGAAATATTTCCGGTTGTTACAGTTGGTAATAGATTGTTTATTTGCACACTTATTTCCACATCATCCAAGCCTACACCATAACCGTATTTTCCGGTAGCTTCAAAGGCTACATAATATTCGCTTGAAAGATTGGGTAAGTTGATATTTCTTTCTGTCCAATCGGCTACTTCATCCGTATATTCTGCAAGTAATGTCCAGTTAGCTGTCGCAGAATTTTTGTAATAAATTCTCAATTCATCCTGATCAGGGCTCCATTCTTTTTGCACATGCCAAAATTTCAAATTAGCTGATGATACCCCGGTAAAATCGAGGGCCGGTGTTACCAATTTGGTTACATTAGCTGTTGTGCTTTGATGATAAAAAAGGGCATTATAATTTCCGGAATGCGCATTGGCCGGATTTCCGGAATGCCCTCCGTTATCATAATCCCAATCTTGCGTATTGGTTACATGCTCATTACGCCAACAATCCGGCAAAGACCCTGCTTCAAAATCTTCTGTAAAAGGAAAGTTAGTTACCACTCCACAAAGTGTTTTAAACTCTACATTATCACCATAAGCCGTTCCGGCAGAATTAATAGCATATGCGCGGACATAATAGGTTGTACTACTATTCAAATTAGTTAAATCCACAGTAAATGTACCGGTTCCGGTTCCGTTGGATACATGAGTATCTGCTGTGGTAGGATTCGGATTAGTACTCCAGCACAAACCACGTTCTGTAACCGAATAGCCATTTTCGTCATTTACTTTCCCTTGCCCTTGTGCACTATTTACATCAATTTGCAACATGGATAAGGTTTCAACATCTGCCAAACCATGTGTTTGCCCAGAAGCAGTAGTAGGTGGTGTCAAATAACAATGATCTGTATCATTATACTCATAAATGGCAAAATAGTAAGTAGAAGAAGCTGTTAATCCTGTAACACTAACCGAAGTTCCGGTACCATCATAAACGACATAATTATCATTACCTATTCGATCTCCTGAAGCAAATTGAGCATTAGCATTATAATTTGAACCATCTGCCGGATTAGTATTTACATCGTTATCTTTTCTGGCCAAAACAATTACTCTATCACCATCACCGCGTGTCCAAGTCAAGTCTATTTGTGTTTCACTTTGCGCATTAGCTTGCAAATTAGTTGCTTGATGAACCGGATAATTGCATTGGTTAGGTAATTCAAAATGAATAATTTTTGTTCTCCAACTTCCATTATTATCCACATATTCTGTAGTATACCAAAAAGTACGATTATCAACCGGGTCAATACTCATCATGGAATAGTCACCCCACCTACTCATACCATTTTGCGAACCGGCACCCGCTACGAGTTCAGATTCGTCTGCTGTCATTATTCCCAATTGATCTCCGGCAAAGCGTCCTGTTGCTCTAATAGAAGGATGCATATTATTTCCTGATACTGAATACCCAATAGCAATATCCCCATTGCCATTCATCGCAATAGAAGCCATCCAACGCCATAAACCATCACCCGGATTATAGGTTCCTTGTTGGTACACCCCCCAACCATTTCCGGTATCTCTGAACTCGTACCAACGAACAGCTGCTACATTATTATCATTCACCGTTCTAGCCATACACAAGGATTCGTGATCATTAAAATGCCTGTAATACGCTCTAAACATAATGCGGGATTGCAATAAATCTAATTTTTGATTTACGCCTTGTTGAGGCGCTTGGGTATCTCCGTTAAAAAGGCCATAATCGGCTACATTTAAGGTAACTTCATGTTGAAAAGTAGAATTATTGGTATTATTCCAATCAACATGAAAATTATAGATATAAACTTCATTATTTCCGGCTGTTGCTGCCACTTCATCTGTAATAAAAGGACAGTCGGTCCCCTGCGCCGGAAAGACATCGGCATCAGCCGGAAAAATAGACCACAAATTTTGGTCTGCTCCAAAAGTTACAAACCTTGCATTGGCATCCCCAATCAAGATTTTGTCTCTTTCAAAAGCAGATACATAGGCACCTTTATATCTATAATTATTTGTTTGATCAAAAGCATTGGCACCCATATAATAAGCATTAGGCCAAACAGACCATTTGGGATAATCCGGCATATATTGATATGCAAAAGCATATTGATAATATTGACCGGTAGGATCATCTGTTTTTGACACGGCTATCAGTAAATATTGATCGCCATTATCCGGTAAATAGAACTGGGTTACTAACCAACGCTGTGCATCTTCATCCCAAAGAATAACCGCATCACCGTCATTTCTGTCATCGTAAGGGGTTCCTTGCCAAAATGTGGAGGTTTCAAACGGATTTACCACTACATTTCCATCTCTATCATAAATAGCAGTATGACCATTGACACACTGCATATAATGGGTAGGACTGACATCACCGCTTGTATCGGGAGGCGCCACATGATCTAAATTATTAACACCTTCAAAGTTAACAAGACTATTTAAAGGTGCTCTGGTTTGAGTCTGTCTCCGCCTCATTGTCCAATTTTTTTGATAGTTAGAAAGCGGATCAGGGCCCGGAAATCCATTAAATTGAGGTTCAAACTCTATTTCATTGCGATTTTCTTCTTCTTTTGGAATGTATCTCTCATTCCTAATCATCTCATTTAACGGAGGAGAAAGCCTAAAAAAGGCAGCTCTGGAAACTTGAGGGGTTCGCACATCTTCTTGTTGCGAAAAGGCATAAGTTGATATTATTACTAATATCAATAGCAATATTCTTTTCATAATTTTATTTGTTTATTTGTATTGTTTCGGGCAAAACTATATACAAAATGTCAAACCTGCCAAGCATATGTGGTGTTTTAACACAAAAAAAACTTCACTTTTGAAAAAAATGAAGTTTTTTAGCTAAAAGACTACGAATTTCCTTAAAATTAAAGAAGTCTTATAGCGCTAATTTATGCAACAAAAATAACAAAGCAGAGGAATGTATACATCTAAAAAATAAAGCATTAAAGCTTTTTGCCATAAGCCAAATCACCGGCATCACCTAAACCCGGAACGATATAACCTTTTTGATTGAGTTGTTTATCAAAATCGGCAATCCATAAATGGGTATCTTCGGGTAAATTTTCATTAAGATAAACTATTCCTTGCTCCGAACCGATAATGGAAATCACATGTAATTGTTTAGGAATTCCCAATTGTTTGAGTTTGTCGTAAACCGCCACCAAGGATTGTCCGGTGGCCAACATTGGATCAACCAAAACCAATACTTTGCCGTCGATGGGGGGGCTGGCCATATAATCCACTTGAATACTAAAAGCATCTGAATCACCTTCGTGCTTACGATAAGCCGATATAAATGCATTTTCGGCATCATCAAATATCCGCAATACTCCCATGTGCAAAGGTAAGCCTGCTCGCAGAATAGACGCCAATACTATTTTATCATCTAGTATATTCATTTTTTTTATCCCCAAAGGGGTTTTAATTTCTTTGGGAACATATGTTAAGGTCTTACTCATTTCGTAGGAGATAATTTCACCCATACGTTCAATATTAGTACGAAACCGTAAGCTGTCTTTTTGGATATTTTTATCGCGTATTTCTGCGATAAATTTATTGAGAATTGAATTTTGTTGAGAAACGTGTTTGATAATCATAATTGGTATATTTAAAAAAACCTCAATTTCAACGGAAATCGAGGTTTGTGATATGTTACATTATATAGTCATCAATAAAATATTAGTTACGACTGTTATAAATTTGCAAATAATATATCAATGTAGCCAATGAACTCAAAGCGGATACCACATAAGTTCGAGCTGCCCATTTCAAAGCATCTGCTACACCTTTACTTTCATCTTCATCTACTATTTGTTTTTCAATCAACGATTTTTTGGCACGGTTACTGGCATCGTATTCTACCGGTAATGTGATAAAACTAAATACTACGGTAGAGGCAAATAAGATAATTCCGGCCAACAATAATTGAGGAAAAGTATTAACCATAAATATACCGGCCACCAATATCCATCGTACCATGGAGGATGAAAATTGTACTACCGGCACTAATTTGGAACGCAATTGTAACCATTTGTATCCTTGTGCATGTTGAACTGCATGCCCGCATTCATGAGCGGCTACTGCTACAGCTGCTACACTATTGGAATTATAAACCGGTTCACTTAAATTGACTGTTTTTTTTACCGGATGGTAATGATCGGTTAAAAAACCGCGGGTTGAAACCACTTTTACATCTTTAATACCGAAATCATCTAACATCATTTGAGCTACTTCGGCTCCGGTGTAGCCTTTTTTTAAACGGATTTTTCCGTAATAATTAAACTTACTTTTTAATTTGTTTTGAACTATCATCCCTATGAAAGTGATGATACCTATTAATATATATGCTCCCATTGTTTAATTTTTTTTTAAATTATCAATAATTTTAATTTTTTTTTAAATTCTGACAAAAATCCTGCCAATCGTTGGTTATATAGCCATCCTTACAGGATTTTTAACGAGGGCAAGTTACAAAAAATATTTAAATTAACCCACATAAAAAGCAACAAACAAAACAGAAACATAAAGCTTAACATGCTGCATATCAGCTTTTTATGTTTAAAAAAGCTTGTTTATATTTCACACTTATTAAATATTCTCATTTGAACAGCTAAAAATTTGCATTTATCTTTGTACCAAATTTAATTACTATGCTACATATTTATCACACAAACCAAACTAGTACGAAAGTATTATCTAAGAAAATACTGTTCGTAGATCACGATTTAGATCACAAAGAAACCATTTTACCCAAATTGCTTCGCGCTAAGCACGAAGTGACTTGGGTACCAAATGGAATTATCGCCCTCGAAAAATTCAAAAATGAATATTACGATTTGGTATTAATCAACAAACAGCTTCCTTATAAGGATGCCGAATCATTGAGTATTAGCATTGCCAACAGTAAGAGCAATGTTCCTGTATTCTTTTTAATAGATAACGATATCTATGATGGTTCAAAATTTATTTCCGTTAAAAACTTTGACACGGAATTTGAAGCAAAAACCAATAATGTTTCTCTTCAACCGGTAGTCAGTAACGAAGTAAAAGAAATGTACCAAATCGGTAAATATCAATTGAATACCAGATTACGCCTGCTTTCATTTAATAATGAAAAAACGGTTAAACTTTCTCCCAAAGAGAATAAACTTTTACGTATTTTTATTCAAAACAAAGGGAAATTGGTTACCAAAGAGTATTTGATTAAGAAAGTTTGGTACAACGACGATGCTCAAAATCTAAAAAGTATCGGCGTGTATATTACCAAAATGAGAAAACTTTTAAAAAAGGATCCTCGTATTCAAATTATCAATGAATACAAAGTGGGATTTATTTTAAAAGTTAACGAATAGTTATTTATTTAAATATTTATCAGACATTTCATAAGCGGTATCCAGCAATGGTTTACCGCTTATTTCACTTTGTACCCAAAGTAAAAACGGATAATCTATCTCTGAAAAATTATTATCAAAGAAGACCATTTTTTCTTCTAACATTTCTTTAAAAGTATTCAAAAATTGTTTTTTGTCCATCCGCATTCTACTGTAATCCCAAAATAATTTTGAAATTTTAACTTTAAAATGACTGTCTATACTCTGATTGACATCATTTTGAGAAAAATGCTTATAGGCACGTTCAGCCTGAATTTCTAAAAAATCAATATCATCTTTAATAAAATAATAAATCATGTTCCAAACCAATCCGTCTTCATAGGCATCTTGCCGCAGCCCTGATTTTTTGCTATCGATTAAAAAATTAATCTGTTTTTTCATTTTTTTCAAATCACCCACAGCCAAATATCCGAATTTTAAACCTGTGGCTACAATCATTTTCATAGCAAAGGGAATTTTATCACCCCAATACTCCATACCTTTTTCAATTTCTACCAATTTATACCGCAGTTTCTTTTCATCCCCCATAAAAACATAAGAAAGCAATTCGTAATTGGATCTGTAATAAAAGATTTTCAAAGCAATACTGTCATATCTGCCAAAAGCCCCTTTTTGGTACATGTCTTCCACTTGATTGAGTGTCTGGATAATTTCATGGGTTCTTCCTAAACAAAAACAGGAGGAGGAATGCTCCAAATAAGCATTCAAACGTTCTAAATTATTCAATGGAGCCGGATCCATTTGTATCAATTTGGTTGTGTATTTATAAGCTTCTTTATGACTGTGCTTGATCCAACTCAACAAACATTGATTGTAATTGTAATAATAAATAGCTCTGTTATTGATACAATCGTCTTCTAAGTTAGGAAAACCCATTTCCAAAATTTCGGTATACAATTCATCCCAACGTTTGTAATCGATGTATCCGTATTTTTTCTTGTAATTTAAAATATGATTATAAACAGCCTTCAAACTCTGTAATTGTTTTTGCTGTTCAATTAAATAAACTTCTTCTTGTAAAATTTCTTCATCACTGCGATAACCTTTCGGATTCATACAGACCCGGATTTGTTTTTCTATTTCTATAATCTCCAAATGATATCCGGTCATTTCGTGTTTGGTCACCAATGCCAAAGCTTTGTTTACCTGTTGGTAAGCATGATCGGGCATTTGCTTATTGATTAAGTAATTGGCACTTTTTATCAAAAACAAAACCTCGTTTTTAATGGTTTTTTTGTCCTTTAAAATAAGACTTTCTAAAATAATTCTGTATAAATAACGCTTCTTTTGGGCATATTTATTGTCATATTTTTGAGACTTGTGCACATTGTTTTTTATGGCTTTAAACAAATCCAAATACGATTTATTAGACGTATATGTCTTCGTATATAAAGCAAACCGCTTTAATTCACTTGGATTGAGCGAATGTATCAGTGATTCTAATAAATTCTTTTTGGCCATCTTATTATCTAATTTTTTTTGAATGGCCAAAATTAACAATAACAAGGCAAGAATCCAACTTTTTTTTCAAAAAAGACAATTTTAGGATAGTTTTAATGAACAAATATAATTTTTTTGCTTGTTATCATAAAGGATTCGTTATTGAATAATAAACCAATTAACATATTAAGACACCATGAAGTTATTATTAATAAAAATAACTCTTATTTAAACTTTTAATATAAATATTACAGATATAAAAATACTATTTGAAATTTTTTTACGCATACTTAATCCGCAAAGACAATAAAAAAAGACAACTTTTTACGACAATAAATCATAAAAAGTTGTACACTTTCAGACAAGAATATATAAATTCTATTTATTCAAATGTTTTACTGACATTTCACGGGCAGTTTCTAGAAATTTTTTACCGGAAAGCTGTGAATTGACCCAAATTAAATAAGGATAATCCATTTCTAAAAAATGATTATCAAAGTGAGACAACTTGAATTCTATTTCTTTTTTAAAAGCTTGCAGAAATTTTGTTTTGCTGATTTTCATACGGCTGTAATCCAAAAACAGCTTAGCCGAATTTAGTTTGAACTCAACATCTACATTATCTTTGATTTCGTATTTTTTAAAATGCCTGTAAGCAAACAAAGCTTGATTTTCCAAATAATCTAAATCATCTTTCATAAAAATATACATCAAGTTACACATCAATCCGTCTTCATAAGCATCCATCCGCAAGCCTGATTTATAGTTATCAATCAAAAAATGAATTTCTTTGTTCATTTTTTTATAATCTCCTATCGATCCGTAACCCAATTTTAAACCTGTAGCTAAAATCATTTTCATGGCAACCGGAATTTTACTCCCCCAATATTCTAATTCACTTTCTATTTCTTCTAATTTGGCTTTTACTTTTTCTTTATTTCCTTCAAAAACATAAGCCAATAATTCATAATTGGCTACATAATAAAATATTTTTAAGGCAATATTTTCATACTTCCCAAAAACACCCCTTTTGTATAAATTTTTTACTTGCGACAATGTGGTCAATAATTCATCGGTTCTCCCCAAACACAAACAACTGGTAGAATGTTCTAACATCCCACTTAAATATTCTTGCTTGGATAAAGGCGCCGGATCGACATGTATCATTGCCGATGAAAACTCATAAGCTTTTTGATGACTTTGACGAATAAAATACAACAAGGTTTGACTGTGATAATAATGATAAGCTGCTCTTTTGGTGTAACATTCATTTACATTGGCAATAGCTCCCATTTCACGAATTTCACGATACAGCGTATTCCATAACTCCAAATCAACATAACCATAACGTTTCTTATAATTATATATATGATTAAAAATTGCCTTTAAGGTTTGTAATTGCTTTTGTTGTTCTATCAAATTGACTTCTTCTTCAAAAATTTCCTCATCCCCCCTGTAACCTTTCGGATTGATATACATCCGTATTTGTTTTTCAATTTCAATCAACTGCAAATGGTACCCAATCATTTCGTACTTACTTACGATAAACAAAGCTTTATTTACCGAATGATAGGCGTGTTCCGGAAGTTGTTTTTTTAAGAGATAATTGGCACTGTTTATCAAAAATAAAACTTCACTTTCTATGGACTTATCCCGTTTTTGCACCAAACTTTCTAAAATAATACGATATAAATAACGCCGTTGTTGCGCATTCTTATTGGTGTATTTTTCCGGCTTTTTAGACTGATTGTTTTTGATTGCCTTAAACAAATCCATATATGACTTGTTTGAAGCATAGGCTTTTGTGTATAGTGCTAAACGTTTTAATTCGCTTTGATTCAAAGAAAGAACCAAACTTTCTAATAAATTCTTTTTAGCCATGTGGTAAATTTTTCGTGTAAGTATGAAATAAAGCTGTAAAATTAATACATTTATATCATTTATTCAATAAAAATTATCACACATCACAAACACAACAACAGTATTTATAATATATTGATTAAATCTATAACAAAAGATTTGAAATTTTCTTAAACAATCCTGTTATATTCCGCAAAACATTGCAAAATCAACAACAAACCGAATTGCAGAATATGAATAATTAAATTAAAAAGATATGATTAAGGAAAGTTAATTATTTTAATTTTACAGAAATAATCTTTGCCGGACACAAATCCGCCGCTTTTTGCACTTCTTCCAAAATGGAGTTATCAGCTTCTTTTAATGTGTAAAAGCCTTTGCGTTCGTAGGAATTGATCAAAATACTTTTACCGTCTTTTTGTGACATGGCAAATTGTCCGGGGGCTTCTTCCACACAATAGTTACAACCGATACATTTTTTTCGTTGGAGGGTAATAATGACCATAAAAACTAGATTTTATTGAAACCTAATTTGGCACGCGTTCTGTTTAAGACTTCATCTGCAACCACTTTGGCTTTGGTAGCGCCTTGTTGTAAGGCTTTGTCTATTTCAGCCTTATTATTCATATAATAATTATAACGTTCTCGTTCTTGCGCAAATTTATCGACAATCAATTCATATAAAGCTTGCTTGGCATGTCCGTATCCAAAGCCTCCCGCCAAGTATTTTTGACGTAGTTCTTCGGTTTGTTCCGGTGTAGCCAAAATTTTATACAAAGCAAAAACATTATCGGTATCCGGATTTTTGGGTTCTTCGAGTGGGGTGCTATCCGTTACAATTTTCATGATTTGTTTGCGCAATTTTTTATCCGGCAAAAATATATTGATGATATTATCACGGCTTTTGCTCATTTTGTTGCCATCGATACCGGGTACATACATGGTTTGTTCTTTCAAGGCAATTTCGGGAATAACAAAAGTTTCACCCATCTGCCGGTTAAAACGCTGGGCGACATCGCGGGTCATTTCCAAATGTTGTTTTTGGTCTTTTCCTACCGGTACCACTTCGGCATCATAGAGCAAAATATCTGCTGCCATCAGCATCGGGTAGGTAAAAAGTCCGGCATTGACATCTTGCAAACGGTCGGCTTTATCCTTAAATGAATGCGCCAAAGTCAAGCGTTGGTAAGGGAAAAAAGTACTCAAATACCAAGAGAGTTCCGTTACTTGCGGCACATCTGATTGGCGGTAGAAAACCGTTTTATCCGTGTCGAGCCCGAAAGCCAACCAGGTAGCAGCCGTACTATAAGTATTTTCACGCAATACCTCCGCATCTTTGATTTGTGTCAACGAATGCAAATCGGCGATAAACAAAAAAGATTCGTTTTCCGGATTTTTTGCCTGTTCAATAGCCGGGATAATGGCGCCTAAAATATTCCCCAAATGCGGGGTACCTGTGCTTTGTATACCTGTAAGTATTCTCATGAAAGTACTCTGTTTTATTTCCTGGCAAATTTACGGTATTTTTTTCGGAACATACATTTTTTTTATATCTTGCAATTGAATTTAATACCTAAACAATCATTATGAAACGCAGAAAATTATTAAAAATCATGGGCGTACTAGGTGCGACTGCACCGTTTATGCTTCTTTCCGGATGTAGTGAAAAAGCGGAAAATAAAGAAAATATTCCGGTCGAATCCGAAGAAAAAAAGACAAATTTTAACCGAAAAAAAATGCATATAGCCGATCCGGCACATCCTACCAAAGCCGAATTAAAACACACCCCCGAAATCAAAATGCAACGGCTTGACGACAATTTTACAAAAGTAACGGTCACAGTAGGTTCACAAGGTATCATTCATCCTACTACTCCCGACCACTGGATTGATTTCATCAAACTATATGCCAACGGAGAACCGGTTGGCAAAGTACATTTTGAAGCCGGAAAAGCCAGAGGTTATGCAACTTTTATCGTTAAAAATCCTAATTTGAAAAGTCTCAAAGCAAAAATAGGTTGTAATTTACACGGTATTTGGGAAAATACAGTCAGTGTAAAGTAAAACTCAACGAACAACGCTGTTGTCACGCGAATCCTTTTGCGTGGCATATACAACTTATATTATGCGAAGTTGGCTATTTTGTATTATAATATTCATAAATACAAGCAGTTGCAAATTTTGTTGAAATTTTTGCACATGAAATATCTTCCTAATAATTTTCTATTAGAAATCCTTTTTTAAGGAAATTTTAATAATTAAAAACCGATTTTTTTTTATTATTTTCTTGCAATTGGCTCAAAATGAGTATAACTTTGCATAAAAATTAATTTAGAATGATTCTAAAAAAGATATTTAATTTTTATGTGGAAGGTTTTAAAGAAATGACACCTAGGGGTAAAAAACTTTGGTTCATTATTTTACTTAAACTTTTTATCATGTTTGCCATTTTGAAGTATTTTTTCTTTCCGGATATTTTAAAAGAAAATTATAATACGGATGCTGAACGCATACAACATATAGAGAAACAATTAATTATAACAAAAGAAAACAATAATCATTAAATCATAAACTATGGAACATATCAATTGGGAATTGGTCGATTGGTCCCGGGCGCAATTTGCGCTAACGGCTTTATATCATTGGATATTTGTCCCGCTGACATTGGGTTTGTCCTTTATGCTGGCCATCATGGAGACAATCTACGTAAAAACCGGTGATAAAAAATGGTTAAAAATCGAAAAATTTTGGCTCAGGCTTTTCGGAATCAATTTTGCCATTGGAGTAGCTACCGGCATTATATTGGAATTTGAATTTGGTACCAACTGGTCCAATTATTCTTGGTTCGTCGGTGATATTTTCGGTGCGCCTTTGGCTATTGAAGGTATCATGGCGTTTTTTATGGAGTCTACTTTTGTAGCCATCATGTTTTTCGGCTGGAACAAAGTCAGCAAAAAAACGCACTTGTTGGCGACTTGGCTCACAGCCATCGGCAGTAATCTGTCGGCTTTGTGGATTTTGATTGCCAACGGCTGGATGCAAAATCCGGTAGGGATGCACTTTAATCCGGATACGATGCGTAATGAGATGAACGATTTTTGGGAAGTTTTATTCAATCCGGTAGCAGTAAACAAATTTATCCACACCATTACCTCCGCTTATACTTTTTCGGCCTTGTTTGTAATAGCTGTCAGTGCTTGGTTATTGCTCAAAGGCAAAGATAAAACCTATGCCAAATACAGTATGTTGGTTGCTTCCGTTTTTGGATTTATGGCTATTTTGGTAACCGTTTTCAGTGGGGACGGATCAGCCAAGCAAGTGGCCAAATACCAACCGATGAAACTCGCTGCCATGGAGGGTTTATACAAGGGTACCCGGGGTGCTCCGTTGATTGCTATTGGGACACCCAAACATAAAAATCAAAAAAGTTTGCTGCAAGCTATTGAGGATGACCTAAAAGGCAACAATCAATTAGATGTTGAAGTAGAAGGGCTTGAAATTCCCTATGGTTTATCTGTTTTGGCTTTTAACGATCCCCATGCCTTTGTGCCGGGTATTAAAGATTTGGTGGAAGGGAATCCGAAAGAAAATATCCGCTCTTATTCCGATAGAATCAAAAGCGGAAAAATAGCCATAGAGGCTTTGGCTGGTTACAAAAAAGCCAAAAAAGCCGGCAATGATTTGATGGCAAAAAATAAATTAGCTGTTTTCAAAAACCATTTTAAGGATTTTGGTTACGGTTATTTTGAGGGACATGATTTATCGGAATTAATCCCTCCCGTTACCATTACTTTTATTTCTTTTCACACTATGGTGGCATTGGGAACTTGGTTTTTACTGTTTTTTGCTATGGTTTATTGGGCGGTAATGAAAGATAAAATTGAAACCAAAAAATGGTTATTACGCCTGGGTGTTATAGGATTACCCCTCGGCTTAATTGCCCAAGAATTAGGATGGATTACGGCAGAAGCCGGACGGATGCCGTGGGTGATTCAAGATTTGATGCCGACTATTGTGGCAGTGTCTCATATTGATTCCTTGAATGTAAAAATTACTTTTGCTTTGTTTTTTATCACTTTTACGGCTTTGCTGATTGCCGAATTAAAAATTATGGCAACCGAAATTAAAAAAGGATTTTCCAACTAAAAAATTTACAACTATGTTTGAAACATTATCATACGAAAGTTTACAGATATATTGGTGGTTTATCATTGCTTTGCTAGGTGGACTGCTAGTGTTTTTATTGTTTGTTCAAGGCGGACAAACTTTATTTAACCGATTGAGTGACAATGAATCCGAAAAAACGGTTTTGGTCAACACCATCGGACATAAATGGGAATTTACTTTTACCACTTTGGTAGTTTTCGGGGGTGCTTTTTTTGCTTCTTTCCCGATGTTTTATTCCACCAGTTTCGGAGGAGCTTATTGGGTTTGGTATGCCATTTTGTTTGCTTTTATTTTACAAGCGGTATCTTATGAATATCGCAAAAAAACCAATAATTTTCTCGGAAGCCAAACCTTTGAAAGATTTTTAATGTTCAACGGTTTGGCCGCACCTTTTTTATTAGGTGTAGCGGTATCTACATTTTTTACCGGAAGTCCGTTTAGCATCGACAAGACCAATATCGTTAAATTGGGAAGCAATGTAGAAGCCATTATTTCGCAATGGCAATCGCCCTGGCACGGATTGGAAGCGCTTTGGACGACTTCACATCTGGCTTTTTTGCAAAACATCCTGTTGGGATTGGCTGTATTGGTTTTAGCACGGCTCAATAGCTTATTGTATGTCCGTAAAATGGTGGCTAACCAAAATATTCAAAATAAAGTCAATAAATGTGTCAAAAAGCACAGTTTGTTATTCTTGGGGCTTTTCTTAACTTGGTTGATTCGGTTATTATTTATCGAGGGATTTTCTGTCAATCCTTTTAACAGAGAAATCTTTATGCAAGCACACAAATACGGATTGAACTTGATAGATAATCCGGCTCTGTTGATATTTTTATTATTGGGATTGGGTCTAGTGCTTTACGGTTTGTTCCTGGCTAATTTCAAAAAAGCCGAAAAAGCTTTTTGGTTTACCGGTGCCGGAACGGTTATCACTGTGATGGCATTGTTCTTTTTAGCGGCTTTTAATTATACAGCCTACTATCCGTCCACTTATGACTTGCAGAGTTCGCTTACTTTGGCTAATAGTTCTTCGAGCCGGTTTACACTTATCGTGATGTCATATGTATCATTGATGGTGCCATTTGTATTGGCTTATATCATTTGGGCTTGGCGAGCCATGGATGCGCGTAAAATTTCCGAAAAGGAATTAGAACAAGAAATAGATAAGTATTAACTTAAATATCAAAATTATGACTTACGGATTATTAAATTTTATCAGTTGGCCCGTATTGATTTACATCAGTTATAAGTTAACGGTTTGGGCCGTTAAAAAATATGAAAAGAAGAGATATTGATTTAGGGTGTCCGAGCTTGTCGAGAACCGGTATTCTCGACAGGCTCGAATACCTACAATATCAAACTCACTACCGTAACGAACACCAGCAGATAAAAAACGATAAAAAATTTCCAAAAAGAATGGGCTTTTTTCATTTCCATAAATTGGAATGCCACTAACATAAATTTAATAGCGGACAAACCTAAAATGGTAAAAACAAAAAATTTCCAACCGTATAAATAAGCAGACACCAAAGCAGTAGCCGTAGTGAGGATATATAATAAGATTAATGTTTTTTGATGAGTTAGTTTCATATTGTTTATTGTTAAATCGTTGAATCGTCCTTCGACAAGCTCAGGAACCTTTAAATCGATATATGTCAGGTGACTGAGTGTCCCGACTTTACGTCGGGATGTATCGAAGTCACCGTATTATCAAAAAATTAGATACAGCATCGGGAACAGCAAGAGCCAAATCAAATCACACATATGCCAAAAGGAAGCACCGGCTTCTACATCCAACACTTCGGAAGTGGCTTTTTTCATTCCGCGATACATAAAAAATAATATGCCCAGTCCGATTAAAACGTGAATCACGTGAAAACCGGTCAGTAACCAATAGAAGGTAAAAAAAGTATTTTTACCCATGACCAATCCGTGTTCTAATTTTTCATAATATTCTACGGATTTAAGTGCCAAAAACAACAAGCCGCCAAACATGGCCATCTT
>Ga0256843_1000837_pt1 | contig 25373 bp, 23 predicted proteins | sample AlvinellametaG_FD_191572 | JGI IMG/M metagenome (GOLD analysis project Ga0256843, IMG submission 191572) | Pompeii worm associated microbial communities from hydrothermal vent at the East Pacific Rise, Pacific Ocean - Alvinella | ecosystem: Host-associated > Annelida > Integument > Unclassified ... | reverse complement strand
TTGGGGGGGTTCCTGAGGGGCGAATTATTGAGATCTATGGTCCTGAAAGCTCAGGAAAGACCACCCTTGCTTTGCAGATTACCGCGTCCGCTCAAGCCGATGGGAAGGTGTGTGCGTTTATCGATGCCGAGCATGCGCTTGATGTGATGTATGCCAAAAACTTAGGGGTGGATGTCGAAAATCTTTTGGTCTCTCAGCCCGATTTTGGGGAGCAAGCCCTTGATGTATTGGAGACGCTTGCACGCTCAGGAGCGGTGGATGTGATTGTGGTCGACTCGGTTGCTGCACTCACCCCTAAAGCCGAAATCGAAGGGGAGATGGGCGATCAACAAGTGGGGCTTCAAGCCCGACTCATGAGTAAAGCATTGCGTAAAATCACAGGGGTACTGCACAAAACCAATACCACCGTGATCTTTATCAACCAGATCCGTATGAAGATTGGAATGATGGGATACGGAAGCCCTGAGACCACCACAGGAGGGAATGCCTTGAAGTTTTATGCCTCGGTGCGAATCGATGTACGACGCATTGCCACGCTTAAACAGGGAGATGCTCAGATTGGAAATCGTGTCAAAGCCAAGGTAATCAAAAACAAGGTGGCTCCACCCTTTAGACAAGCAGAGTTTGATATTATGTTTGGCGAAGGGATCTCCAAAGAGGGGGAGCTGATTGATTATGGTGTGAAGCTAGACATCATAGATAAATCAGGGGCATGGTTTAGTTATGGTTCAGCTAAACTTGGACAAGGAAAAGAGAATGTCAAAGCCAAGTTCAAGGAGGATACCGCCTTGCGTGATGAGATCGAAGCCAAAGTCAAAGAGGCACTGGGCATCACCAACATGCTCACCATGGATCCTAAGGCAATTAAAGAGAGTGAACAGGAGTAGTCCCTAGCTGTAACACTCTCTCATATTAAAAATTATTAAGTTTTTTATTACTTGTCTCTATGGCACAATATGTTAGAATTTTGCCATTACATTATCGAAGGGTAAAAAATGATTTTTATTGATGACATACGAGCAAATGAAGTAATGGACAGTCGGGGAAACCCTACCGTTCAAGCTACCGTAAGCCTCAGTGATGGTACGGTAGCCTCTGCCATCGTACCAAGCGGTGCGAGTACCGGAAAACGTGAGGCACTGGAGCTTCGTGATGGCGGTGGACGCTACATGGGCAAAGGGGTACTGATGGCGTGTGAAAATGTCAATGAGAAGATCTCCGACGCACTCATTGGTCTCTCTCCCTTCAATCAAGCAGAGATTGACCTAACAATGAAACAACTTGATGGAACCGAGAACTACTCCGAACTTGGAGCCAATGCGGTACTGGGTGTCTCCATGGCGGTTGCTCGTGCCGCAGCCAAATCATTGGGCATGCCTCTCTATCGATATCTTGGTGGAGCCAATGGGGTGACACTTCCCGTGCCCATGGTCAATATCATCAATGGAGGAGAACACGCCAACAACTCCGTGGATTTCCAAGAGTACATGATTATGCCAGTGGGCTTTAATACGTTTTCTGAAGGACTCCAAGCGGTTGCTGAAATCTATCAACATCTCAAAAAAGTGATCGATGGTATGGGACAGAGTACCGCGGTTGGTGATGAGGGTGGATTTGCCCCCAACCTAAGAAGCAATGAAGAGCCTCTAGAAGTCATCATGCAAGCGATCGACCAAGCAGGATATAAAGCAGGAGAAGAGATCGTCTTGGCACTGGATGTCGCAGCTTCTGAACTCTGCAACGAACAAGGTCTCTATGTACTCAAATCTGAGAATCGAGAACTTACCGCCGAAGAGATGGTGGAGTATTATGAAGATCTTTGCGATAAATACCCCATCAGATCGATCGAAGATGGACTCGATGAAGATGATTGGGATGGGTGGAGAATCCTCACCGAGCGACTCGGACACCGTGTGCAACTGGTCGGTGATGATCTCTTTGTTACCAACGCTTCCATTCTAGCAGAAGGGATCGAGAAGGGTGTAGGAAACTCCATCTTGATTAAACCCAACCAGATTGGAACCGTCTCTGAGACCATGCAGACCATCCGTTTAGCACAGCGTAATGGGTATACCTGTGTCATGAGCCACCGTTCAGGAGAGAGTGAAGATACCTTTATTGCTGACTTTGCGGTCGCCCTCAATACCGGAGAGATCAAGACTGGCTCCACCGCACGAAGTGATAGAATTGCTAAATATAATCGTCTTTTAGAGATTGAACGCGAGTTGGGTCAATTTGAGTACCTTGGTGCCTCCATTTTTGAGTAATCCATGTCCCTCTTAGCCAACATTCGTCCCACCATCAAAAGGATCGAGGAGATCCTTGGTCTCTCGATCAAGATCTTTATCATGACCGCGATACTCGTGATCATGGTGGGTATCTACGTTGCCAATCTGATCTATGGGGACCACTCTCTACACGTGTTACAGCATTTACAAAAAGAGAAAGCCTATCTCAAGTCTGAGATCTCATCCCTCAAACACCAAAACGCCAAACTTCATAAGCAGTACCTTGAGTGGACGGATGCCCAAGCCACCCCTTAGGCATTTACCCACTGTTTGAGAATCACCTTAATCCCTAACATGACAAAAATGACCTCCAATAGACTTGCCAAAATAATGGCATAGTAGTTGTGCTCATCCAGCATGTTATGGTGATACCCAACCGTTGCTGTAGCAACCAAGAGGGTTAGAGGCATGGCTAAAGAGAGCCCTACCAAGATCGCATCACGCCAACCAATCAGTTTGATCAAGACCATCGAGGCCAAAAGACGGACCATTATCATCACCACAATGATCTTGAGTGCGGTACCAAGCACACTAAAAAAATAGTGCAGATCAAACGATGCCCCCACATGAATAAAAAAGATCGGTACCAAAAAACCAAAACCAAAACTGCTCATTTTATGTTCAAGTTCTCGTTTGTGGTAAAAGAAGGTGGAGATAAAAAGCCCCGCAATAAATGCCCCAAAGGCTAACTCCAGATGCAATACCTGCATAATAGCAATCATAATAAAAAAGATACCCATCGCAAGACGAATATCTTGATCTTTGAGATCCAAGGTGGGCATCATAATGCTTTTAAGCTCAGGATACCACCAAAAGATTAGACGCAACAGGTAATAGATCCCTACGATAATCCCTAAAAAGGCGATCAAAAGCAGAAGTTTATAAAAGAGTGCCTTACTCAACCCCAATGCCACAGCAACCTCCAAAATGGTTAAGGAGGTAATGCTCAATACCTCTCCAATCACCCCCACTAAGAGTGCCATCTTAATCCATGCCTGATCTTTACCATGCTCTTTGGAGAGGGAGGCTAAAAGCCCCAATGAGATAAGCGGTACCGCTACGACAATAAGGGCATTTAGATGCAATATCCCCTTGCCTATAATAAGGGTTGAGAGCATTAAAATTCCCAAAAATGCTACAGAACGTATCATGTAGGTACGTTCGATCTTAAGAATACTACGAAGATTGACCTCTAAACCCGCTAAAAACATCAGATAGAGAAACCCTACCTCCGCCATTAGATCAAAAAAGATACTCTCCTCCCCCTTTGAGACCGCGATAATCCCCACCAAGGAAAGTAAGGAGCCTAAAATAATCTCAATGGGAGCGGTGGGAAGTTTAAAAAAGTTGGAGAGGTAAGGAGAGAATACCAATACCAAGGAGAGTGTTAGAATGTAGATGATGTTGCTATCCATGACAGCTAGTTGCCACCGTATACCCCAATCGACTCAACATTGCTTGATCCGCTAAGGGAGCCTCTCCGGTGGTGGTAAGGTAGTTTCCAATCACAATGGAGTTTGCCCCCGCTTCAAACATCGCGTGTTCGTTCCCTCTAAAGAGCAACTCACGCCCACCTGCAACCATCAAGAGTCGTTCATCGCCCAAACGTTGACGGGCGGTGCGAATGATCTCAAGAGCCTCCTCTTGAGTAAGATTGCGGGTTTTAATGGGCAAGGCCGGATTGGGAATGTAAAAATTAAGCGGGATGGAGTCGGGTTCCAGAGAGACAATGGCATCCAAAAGTGCTTCACGATCCTCCACACGCTCTCCCATCCCCCAGATGCCTCCAGAACAGAGCTGTAGCCCAACCGATTTGACATCCAAACAGGTCTGATACCGCTCCTCCCAAGTGTGGGTGGTGCAGATGGTCTCATAATACGCTTGAGAGGTCTCTAGGTTGTGATTATAACTATCAATGCCGTGATCTTTGAGGTATTGGAGCTGTTCACGATTGGCCGTTCCATTGCAAGCGATGAGATTTAAATCTCCAATCTCCTCTTTGATCGCCCGTGCCACACGGGCGACAAACTCCACCTTTTTATCATCAAGCCCCTTGCCCGCGGTTACAAGGCAATACCCCAATGCCCCGTGTGCTTTGGCTTGTCGAGCCTCCTCAAGAATGGTCTCAACCGACTTGTAGTTATAGCGTTGAATATCCGCATGATAGCGAACACTCTGCGTGCAAAATTTACAATCCTCTTTACAGGTACCGCTCAATATGTTGTTGATGGCACACAAAAATATCTCTTTTTTCATCATAAAAATGATTATACAAGAAGTTTATTAAGAGCAGAAGTAAAAGTGAAAACTCTAGAGTTCAATTTCTCGAACTGTCCACTCCTGAGCATTCAAGGGACGAACATAATGGGTCACTTTAAATCCCGATTCCTCGACCTCAATCATGGCACATTCACTTAGAGGTTTCTCTCGGGCACAGACCTCGCCTGCATTGATAAAGAGTGTCTCAGCTTTTAGACTCGCTTCAAACCGATGGGTATGTCCAAAAATCACAATGTCTGCATCAGGATTCATATAATAAGGGAGGTGCATCATCTTGATCTTGATCCCTTCAATACTAAAGTAGTGGGGTTCACGATAGATGCGATAGCGTCCATACAGGGGAATCAACGCGGTATCATTATTGCCATAGACCGCCACCGTAGGAAGCCCTGAGGCTTCCAAAAGCTGTAAGTGCTCCTCTTTTTCCAGATCCCCTGCATGTAAAAGATGTGTCGCACCGTGCCAGCAAAGTTGAGTGATCGCCTCTTGATGCAGGCGGGTTTGACGATGCGTATCCGAAAGAATGCCCAGTTTAATTGGCTTTTTCATCGTCTTTTACTGCTTTTCCTTTGCGTTTATCCTCAGGTACTGGCTCTTTCCATTTGCATTTTTTCTCAATACACTCATAGACCTCGCCTGTTTTAAGTACCTTATGCACCACCATGCTCCCACACTCAGGACACTGACGGTCTTGGGGTTCGCCATTGGTGATAAAGCGACACTTGGGATAGTTCGAACACCCATAAAATGTTCCCCGTTTTCCCTCTTTTTCAAGCAGTTTTGAACCACACTTGGGACAGGGTTGCTTAAGCTCCCGTGGGGGAACCAGAGGTTTGGCATTTTTACACTTAGGGTAGCCCGAACACGCCAGAAACTTCCCTCGACGACTCTCTTTGATGACCATCATCGCCCCACACTTATCACAGGGAATATCAGTCTTTTCTGGTTCAGGAGGAGCATTACCATCAAGGTCCGTGGTGTATTTGCATTTTGGGAAATTACTGCAGGCAATAAACTCCCCGTAACGCCCTTTCCGTCGAAGTAACTCACTCCCACACTTGGGACACATCTCTCCGGTGGGGATTGCCATCTTTTTACTCGGGATGTTCTTTTTCCCATCGGTAATTTTTTGCATAAAGGGATCGTAAAACTCCCGTAAGAGTTTTTGCCAATCCATTTTACCCTCATCGATCTCATCGAGTTCCGCTTCCATACGCGAGGTAAAAGAGCTGTCCACAATCTCAGGGAAGTACTCCTCTAGCATCTCCACCACCGTAAAGGCTACCTCAGTGGGATGGATTCGTTTCTTTTCAATCTCAATGTATTTACGTGTCTGTAAAATGGTAATGGTGGGTGCGTAGGTACTTGGTCGACCAATGCCTAATGATTCTAACTTCTTAATAAGGCTTGCTTCATTGTATCGTGCAGGTGGTTCGGTAAAGTGTTGCTCTTTTTTAATATCATCGAGTGTTACTTTTTGACCCGTTTTGAGTTCAGGAAGCAGTTTATCTTTTTCATTATAACCTGTCACGCGGTAAAATCCATCAAAGAGCAACTTTCGCCCACTGGCTTTGAAGGTACTCTTCTCCCCTTTAAACATTAATGTTTGTGACTCCAAACGGGCTTCAGTCATCTGCGAGGCTAAAAAACGGTTATAGATCAGACGATAGAGCTTAAACTCATCACCACTCAGATACTCTTTGGCAACCATGGGGGTAAACTCCACCATCGTGGGACGAATCGCTTCATGTGCCTCTTGAGCTCCTTTGGATTTACTGGCATAAACTTTAGGCTTTTTAGGCAGATACTCCTCCCCAAACTGCTCTTGAATATAGGCTCTAGCTCCCTCAACCGCCTCTTTGGCAAGGTTAAGTGAGTCGGTTCGCATGTAGGTAATCACCCCCATGTTTCCTTTATCGGTCTTAACCCCTTCGTAGAGTTTTTGTGCCACCATCATGGTCTTTTTGGGTGAAAATCCCAACTGTGTGGAGGCAGATTGCTGAAGAGTTGAGGTCATAAAGGGGGGGGGAGTTTTGCTTTTTCGCTCTTTTTTTTCGAGAGAAGCAACCACAAACTGCTCTTGCTTAGCCGACTCCACTATCTCTGTTGCCATGGCTTCAGTTTTAATGGTTAACTTATCAATTTTTAGCCCATCAAACTCATAGATACTTGCATCAATATCCTTCTCAAAAATCGCATCAATGCTCCAGTACTCTTCGGGTTTAAAGGCTTTAATCTCTCGCTCACGATCCACCACGATTTTAAGTGCCGAGCTCTGTACCCGTCCGGCACTTAATCCTTTTTGAATCTTACTTGCCAAGAGGGGTGAGAGTTTATACCCCACAATTCGATCCAAAAGTCGACGCGCCTGCTGAGCATTAACGGAATCCATATCGATACTTCGTGGATTCTCTAATGCATTTTGAATGGCGGTTTTGGTAATCTCATGAAAAACAATCCGTGGGAGTGTTGCGGGATCTTTTTTGATTGCCATGGCGATATGATAGCCAATCGCCTCTCCCTCACGATCTTCATCGGTAGCAATATAAATGGTCTCTGCCTCTTTGGCAAGCTTTTTAAGCTCTTTGACCGTAGGATTAACATCTCTGGGAATTGTGTATTTGGGAACAAACGTACCATCCTCTTCAACGGTAATTCCAAACGAGCTTTTAGGGAGGTCTCGAATATGCCCTTTGGAAGCAACCACTTTATAATTTCTTCCTAAAAAGTTGCTAATGGTTCTGGCTTTTGCAGGAGACTCAACGATAATCAAATTTTTCATGTATACAATACCCTAATCGAGATAGAATTTTCGGCATTGTATCGAAAAATAGTTTAACGCGGATATAATTCAGAAACTTTAATTCTATTTAAAAGTTCACATTTATATTATTATTAAGTCATTAATTAAAATATCTTTCGATATACTTTAACCAAAAAATAAAAATAGGGATATCCTCCATGACAACAAAAGAAATAATCTGGACGACCATTTTGATTCTGCTCATTCTTACTCTCGTGAGCATGGTGCTCTACATGATCTACTACACCTCAAAATTCAAGGTTAACAAGAAGAAAGCGGAACTGAGCAACAAGCTAGAGTGTGAACGTATTGCCAAGGAGGATGCCTTTAGAAATTGGTACGACTATTTCTGGTCCAATCCCATGCGTTTTTGGTGGACGTTGCTCTTTCTCTCCTTCTTTGTTCTCTTTGGACTCTCCATTGATCGAACCCTCTCTTACAGTGGTTTAGGACTGCTCTTTAGCTTCCTCTCCTTTATTACCTTAGTCGCCTTCTTGGTCTTTGCCTACAAGAGCTACTACTGGTTCCCCATCAAGGCCAAAGCACGACTTGAAGCATTTGAGAAAGCCATTGAAGCGGGTATCCGCAAAGAGACTGAATCTGAAGAGGATAACATTCATGAGTTTACCAAACACGATGAGGAATTTGACACGGAACCCATGATCTTCAAGTTTCCGGTTGAGGTCAAAAAGTGTCAATACCCTCTTTTTGAAAAAAACCCTGCCAAACAGACCGTTATCTCAGAACGAAAATTAGAATTTTTGGTGCTCTCAAGTGAATATTTTAACATCTGTAAGAGTGCCACTAAGTTTAATCTACTTAAACCCGAACGTCAACCTCTAGCTAAAAAGTGTGCGGAAAAACTTGCGGCAGGAGGATGTAAGGAGTTTTACTATTCACAGATGAAAAATGTCTACTACGACATGGGAAAAGAGGCGATTATTATCAAATACTACAACGACATTGATGATGTCGAATTTAAAGTCAAAAAAACCAATGGAGACCGCACCAAAGCGGTGAAGGGACTACGTAAAAAACTTCGCATTAAAGAGCGACAGATCCTCAAAAAACTTGAAGAGCAAAACAACTACGAATCGATCAAAGAGCGTCGTAAACAACCTCAAAAAGAGGAAGAGAAAAAGGGAGACTAGAAACAGTTACCTCCCTTTTTTTAGTAAGCTTAACGTGGTATACGTAGACGTTGTCCCACAAAAATCTTATCCGGATTATGAATTAGCTCTGGATTTGCCATCAAAATTTTTGGATATTGACGATAATCCTTATAGGCACGGTAAGCTATCTTTGAGAGGGTATCCCCAGGCTTCACCACGATCACCCGCATCTCATTGGAACGCACGCCCAACTCTTTACGAAGGGCATCAGTGTAGGCACTTTTCTCTGCGGGGCTCTGTTGTGCCAATGTTAATACCTTTTGCTTAAAATCGTTGATCTTTTTTGATTCAGGAATAATCACTTTATTGTAATGATCCATCTTCTCTTGGTGAGAAGCGTTGGGTTGAATTTGATGGTGCGCATTGATCTGCTTCATCTCTAAAAGATCACTCGGTTGCTCCTCTAAACTATCCGTCTCTTGATTCTGCAATGTTTGTGCGTAAGAGCTATCCTCCTCCTGTGGAGCCAAACTCGGATGCTGTTTCTGTTGCATTTTCAACATAACCATACGTGCAATCTTGAGAAGTTCTTGATTGCTCAATTTGGTGGGTACTTGAGATCCTTCCAATACCTCATCACTCTCCATAGAAAAAAGCTGATGCTCTTGCATGGAGCGTTGTCGCTCTTTGGTGATAAAAATATAACCAAAGAGTAGAAAACTCAACAGTAAGATAATTGCCAAAACTTTGATAATCGTATTTAAAATACTCTCTTTTGTGTTAGCTCTACAGGTATAACCATACGCATTGTAATAATCACTGTTCAAACTGCTCTCTTTATTATAAAACATCTCTGCTCCTTCGAGGGATAGATTTCTATGCGTGGTCCTCATAGAATAAAACTTTAACAGTTTTTTTATGTTATATTTTAACATTTTAAAACTTAAGTGAAAATTTGTTATTAATGGTTATAATGCAGTTTGAATAAGTTTTGTTATTTTCACGTTTTTAACACATTCTGTGGGTATACTGTTACTATGAGAGTTCCAAATAGAGCTATTTCACTATCTTTCCCATACGTGACTCTCATGTGATGGCTTCGTACTCATATTGTTATCATTCCTACACATGCCAAAGAAAATCAAAGAAGCCATCATTCATCAGAGCTATTGCCCTATACGCCTCCCCATCCGTGCATTTTTTTGGCAATAAGAATCTCATAGTGTTCAAAGATATCAATGGTGTTCATCGCTACGTAGAGATGCTCCTCAAGATGTTCATACCACCGCTGAACCATAGCAGGATCATTTTTGGGTAAAAAGAGGATAATATTGCCGGAGTTTTTGATATGGGCATGTACTTTTTTGACAAATGCATTCACCGATGCCTCAGGAATCTCTGCGGAGACAAAGAGAAAATCATACTGTTTAACCTTACTAGCATAGAGCCGTTGGTCAAGGGTAATTTTTTTGACAAAATGCCACCGTTTAGGATCTGCATTTCCTTTTTTCTCTTGATAAAATGCCTCATCCAATACCGCAAGAAAATACTCATACTCCTGTTCATAACTCAAGTCCAATAGATGCTCATAGAGTTGATTACCTCCATCACTAATGTGCATAATACGTGTTGCAGGATATGGAGGAATAATACTCAAAAGTTGTTCAATTGCTTTAGTTTCTAATTTTTTCATAAAACCACTCTAGCAAAAAGTAGATAAAGTTATTATTGGTATAATCACTTTTTAGATCCAAAGCAGGCAATACCGTTACATCCACCAACACGAAAGGACCCAATGAATCCCAAAAAGAGACCCTATCGTATCACCCTACTTCAACGTCCAAGCGCTCTAGATTACCAAGAAAACTTAACGCAACTGATTCAGGACCTCAAAAACCATCCAGAGCAACAGCTCATTATGGCACCAGAGGTCTATCTTACCGCTTACGATTATGAACATTTTGAATCCGCCATTGCCTTTTACGACCAAGCCATTGAGGCAATTTTACCACATATTGGTCCACAGATATTTGTCTTTACGATTATTAGGAGAGAGAAGGATCAGATTGTCAATCAAGCAACCGTTATTCATAACCATCAGATTATCTACCAGCAAAATAAATATCGTCTCTTTAAAATTGGCAATGAAGATAAATATTTTCAAGCGGGTGAACAACAACATATTCAACCCTTTGAGATCGAGGGGGTACGTTACGGGATTCTCATCTGTTTTGAACTTCGCTTCAAAGCGCTTTGGGAACAACTTGAAGGGGTGGATATTCTGCTCATTCCTGCCATGTGGGGAAAACCTCGCAAAAGACATCTAGAGGTTCTCTCTCAAGCCCTTGCCGTGATGAATCAATCCTTTGTGGTGGTATGCAACTCAGCCAATGAAGATATGGCAAAGAGCTCCGCCATTATCTCTCCATGGGGAGAGGTGGTGATGGATGATACCAAAACGGTTATCACCCACAGCATCAATCTAACAGAGGTCAAAAAAGTCCGAAGACTTATCCCCATGCGATAAATAAAATCAGTTGGTTATGTTTACTCTCATCTCTTCTGTAATTAAATGTATTTTACCTTCATTATCTGTAAGTGTATAGTTGGTATTGATGGTTCCAGTTGATGTTACATCTTCATCATCCTCCAAACCCACATCGTCATACCAAGAGTCTGGACAAGAGGTTGAGATAAGATTATCAATATCTCCTTCCCACTCTAAAATATCGCTGATCTCTTCAGTTGTTATTAATGTCGTTGGCAAAGGAGAAACATATATTTCAACACAGTTAATGTTCTCTCCTCGGTCTCTACCTTGGTACTCAACTCTTCCCTCTTTTAAATTTACCTTTTCTGTACCGATAATTGCTCCCTCTGAAGAGTCTATATCATAGACAATATCCATGATAATTTGAGTAATAACCAGTGCATCAACTCCCTCTTTAAGTTTATATTCATAAAAACCTATTCCGTTAATTTCTTGGCAGTCTACCACAATATCTCCCTCCGTTGAAATAGAAAAAGAAAAACTATTATCCAATGAAGTTCCAGTACATTTATTAGCCGTAGTTAATGGATAAAATGTACTATTATCAAGAGAAGAAGAAGAACTACTGCTCGAGAGAGAATCGCTATCACTGTTTGAATAATCATCACTGCCCCCATCAGAACCACAACCTGCTAAGAAAAGTAATATTCCTACGAATACTGTTGCTAAAATTAAATAATGCTTTTTCATTGCATACTCCTTATTATTTATTAACAATACAGAATAACAAAAAAACATTACAGAACCATTACAAACAGAATTTTCTTATTAAAAAATAAAATAAATAGAGGATTCCATAAAAAGTGCTTAATACAAATTATGGAATCTTAGAGTAGTAAGAGACTCTAGTAAGAAGAGATTGTTAAAAAATCAATAATTAACTAAAAATAAACTTTGTTGCCATCCCCATCACATCGTCAATCATTGAACCATCATGATCTTGATCGATAAGCTCTACCAAAATTGCCGTCATACTATTGGTATCACCGGAGGCTTCTGTAAGGTCACTCTTCTCTCCGGTGCTTTTGGTCAGTGCTCCAATGATCATGGGTGCAAGCATGGGTAAAATCATCTTAATAATATTACTGCTCACCCCTGTCTCCTGCTCCACATGCTTAGCCACCTCACGAGAGTTCTCTTTTGAGCCTGTTAGATCGGCTAAAATATCATCACCAATCTCTTTAAGATCTTTCTTTTTGACTGCCTCTTCAGGTTTATCAAACATCTCAGCATAATTATCCGATTCAATCTTTTTAATCAAACTTCCTGAATCCTTATCGCTCTGTAGGTTGCTCTTGGCTCCTCCCATTAAAATAGGGGCAAGTTGTCGCACTATCGACTCCGCTGTTGCGGTATCGATACCTACCTGCTTTGCAATGGTTTGAATAAGTGAAGGGTTGTTAATAATCATCTCTATAAGTCCGGCCATGTTTTCTCCTTTTTTATACTTTTTAATAGACTTCTTGCAAAAACTAGGAACTGTGGCTTTAGCCTCAGCCTCTTTTGGTGGAGCGAAAGCACCACTTCCAACGAGTTTTGCAAGAACTCTAATCCTCGAGGTATGAACAGCAATAGTCACTGAGTTGTTTAACTTTAAGTTGAAACTTTGCGTTTGCAGGGACAGAGAACTGCTCTCCCCCTTTGATGGTAATCCACTCATGACTATCAGGAAGTTTAACGTCCATCTCCCCAGAGATGATCTCCATTATCTCTGCAACACCGGTTCCAAACTCATAATCCCCCTCTTGCATAAACCCCAAAGTTTTACGACTCCCATCGGGGAAATGAAGCGTACGACTTGTTACCGCTCCATCAAAATAGCTATTTCCAGCCACCTCTACCGTTACATTTTCAAACTTCATCCGCATCCTTTTCTGTTTTATTTTAACCATTATAACACGCGAATAAAAAAAACTATTTAATTTAGATCAAAAATTAACCAAAACTATTGACACCCCACACACTCTTGAGAGCGATCCTCAATATCGTTGGTTGCCTCAGGAGACTGACTCCGCAGATAATAGGTCGACTTTAATCCATACTTCCACGCGTTCATGTAGATCTCATTGAGGTAACGTCCACTCGCTTTATCCAGAGAGAGAAAGATGTTAAGCGACTGCCCTTGATCGATCCACTTTTGACGAATCGCTCCTGCTTTAACCAAAATATTTTGATCCAAGTCGTAACTAGGAATATAATACTCCCATGTCTCAGGTGACAAGTTGGGAACCACCACAGGAATCAACCCTGAGAGATTCTCTTCAAACCATTTACGCTTGTAAACCGGTTCAATCGCTTGAGTGGTTCCTGTCAAAATAGAGATGGACGAGGTTGGGGCAACTGCCATCAGATAACCATTTCGCATCCCATCACGCTTGACTTTATCCTTGAGTGCTAACCAATCATGAGTATAGCCAAAGAGCCCTCCTCTGTCAACCAGTTTACACGCCTCTTTGTTGGCTTTGTCAATGGGAAAGAGTCCTTGACTCCAATCAGATCCTTCATAGAGTGGGTATCTCCCCTTCTCTAGAGCAAGGTCACTTGAAGACTTAATGGCATAATACGAAACCGACTCCATCACCTCATCGATCTTATGGAAGTGTTCATTAGAACCCCATACAATCTTGGATTCTGCCAACATCTGCGCCTCACCCATAACCCCTAAGCCGATGGCGCGTGTTGCCTCATTGGTCTTTTTCACCTTAGCGAGCGGATAGAAGTTAAGATCGATCACATTATCAAGCATTCGAATCGCAACCGGTACCACCCGTGCAATATCCTCCACCGTATTGATCTTAGAGAGGTTAATGGAGGCGAGATTACAAACCGCGGTCTCTCCATCGCTAGTATCCTTATCCACCATCCAGATCTCTTTACCATTAATCGAATCAAGTGCAGTAATCTTCTTAGCAGGCTTGCTCATCCCGCTATCCACCGTAATAATCTCATCCTCTTCAAAAAGATCTATCGATTGATCCTCATAGGTAACGCGAATTTTATAGTGGTTAGGGGAGGTGTTCTGAAATATCTCCGTGCAGAGGTTACTGCTACGAATTACCCCTTTATGCCGATTGGGATTGGCTCGATTGGCAGAGTCTTTAAAGGTCAAGAAAGGATTTCCTGTCTCAAAGTAGCTTCGTAAAATCTCTTTCCAAAGCCCCTTAGCAGAGATCACCTCTTTGGTAATACCCTCTTGTTGTTCTAGCTCTAAATAGCGTTGAGTAAACGCATCCCCGTAGAGATCGGTCAACTCTTGTACCTCATAAGGATCAAAGAGTGTCCAGTTGGCATCGGCTTGTACCCGCTCCATAAAGAGATCATTGAGCCACAACGCAGGGAAGAGATCGTGTGCTCGTCGTCGCTCCTCTCCGGAGTTTTTCTTGAGATCCAAGAAATCCCGTACATCAATATGCCATGGCTCAATGTAGACCGCGATTGCTCCTTTTCGAGTGCCCAGTTGATCAACGGCAATGGCAACATCATTGGCGATTTTTAGGAAGGGAACAATCCCTCCTGCGGCGTGTTTGTGTCCATCGATGTAACTGCCCATACCCCGAACTTGAGACCAGTCCCAACCAATGCCTCCACCAAATTTACTCAGCAATGCCATCTCTTTGTAGGCATCAAAAATCCCTTCGATATTGTCAGGGGTTGAACCAATATAACATGAGGAGAGTTGATGGCGTGGGGTTCGTGCGTTGCTAAGCGTGGGGGTAGCAGCCATCACTTCAAATTTACTTAGAATATCATAAAACTTTTTTGCCCACGATTGACAATCAAACTCATTTTGAGCCAAGAACATTGCCACCCCCATAAAGAGCTGTTGGGGAAGTTCCATGGGAATGCCCTGTTTATCTTTGAGCAGGTAACGATCATAAAGCGTACGAATCCCAAGATAGGTAAACTGAAGATCACGCGTTGGATCGATGTAGGCGTTGAGATCATCCAGATCATACTTGTCCTTAAGTCCCAAAAGAATCCGCCCCTCTTCTTCCCCCCGTTCAAAATATTTACGCAGATGAAAATAGGGTTTTCCCTTCTCTCCTCCCACATTACGCCCTACTTTATGATAGAGATCATAAAGAAAGAGCCGAGCAGCAACGAAGGTCCAATTGGGACGGTCAACATCAATCTTATCCACCGCCGTTTTGATGAGGGTCTGTTGGATATCTTCACTGCTAATCATGTCTCGAAACTGTAAGTTGGCATCCACCTCCAATTCACTTTGACTCACCCCTGCTAACCCTGCAACGGAAGCAGAAGTGTGTTTTTGAATCTTGGTAATATCTAATCGTTCTACCCTACCGCTTCGCTTGACAACTCGTATCATATAAACCCCTTGATCTATTATAATGTATTATTTTATTCTACAAAAAAAGCACTTGTAGGTTTGTTAAAAGTTGTGCTTTTTTGTATTTGTTGTGGATACCGTATAATGCCCATTGGCACGGTGTTGACTTTTTACCTCTCAAAAGTACCGCAAGCACGCCACCAATGGGAGTGGTGCTTTAGCTCCACAAAAACTCCTTCATTCAATCGCTTATTTGAAGACCCTATTGAAGATAGCATCCACATTTTTGGTATAGTAGTCATAGTTAAAACACTCTCGAATCTGCTCTTCAGAGAGTGATTGTCGTAACTCCTCATCGGCAAGTAGGTATTGAAGATAGAGCGATTCCCCCTTCTCATTGGTGGTGGGTTTCCCTTGTTGGATCTCCTCCCAAACCTTCATGGCATTACGCTGAACAATCTTATAGGCATCCTCCCGACTAACCCCAGCTTTAGGCAACTCCAAGAGCACCCGTTGAGAGAAGACCAAGCCCCCTGTGAGGTTAAGATTTTTCATCATGTTCTCAGGCATCACCGTAAGGTTGGCAATCACCCCATTCATACGGTGGAGCATAAAGTCGGTGGTCACAAACGCATCGGGCAACCAGAAACGCTCGGTTGAAGAGTGGCTAATGTCTCGCTCATGCCAAAGGGCTACATTCTCCATGGCAGGGGTTGCGTAGGCACGAATAATACGGGCAAGCCCTGTGATGTTTTCGGTGAGAATTGGGTTGCGCTTATGGGGCATGGCAGAGCTTCCTTTTTGTCCTTTGGCAAAGAACTCTTCACACTCATACACCTCGGTTCGTTGCCAATGGCGAACCTGCACGGCAAACTTCTCCACTGAACTTGCCAAGAGTGCCAAGGCGCTTGCCAAACGGGCATAACGATCCCGCTGAATCACCTGATTGGAAACGGGAGCAGGCTTTAGACCAAGCTCCTCCATGGCGTACTCCTCAAGTTCTAAGGGTGCATGGGCAAAGTTCCCCATCGCCCCACTAATCTGTCCCACACGAATCACCTCCATGGTCTGCTCAAGGTTCTCAAGATGGCGAGCCATCTCATCGTACCAGACGGCTAAAACCAGACCAAACGTAATGGGCTCTCCATGAATCCCATGACTTCGCCCGACCATGAGGGTCATTTTATGCTCCATGGCACGTTGTTTGATCGACTCCATCATCATCTTAACATCTTTGATAATAAGCTCTAACGAACTGGTCATCTGCAATGCTACAGCAGTATCAACCGTATCCGAAGAGGTCATCCCGTAGTGAAACCAACGACTCTCCTCCCCCAAGGTCTCCGCTACTGAGGTGGTAAAAGCGATGAGGTCATGACGGGTAACCGCCTCAATCTCATCAATACGTTCTACGGAAAAACCCGCATTCTCTACAATCTTTTTGGCATCCTCATCGGGAATGAGACCAAGCTTATTCCACGCTTTTACTACCGCTAACTCAACATCAAGCCACGCTTGATATTTTGCTTGCATTGTCCATTTTTCTGCCATTTCGGGTCGGGAGTATCGTTCTATCATTGTTACTGTTTTCCTTAAGTGTTGTGAAGTTTCTAAAATTGTTCAATGGCATCGAATCTACAAAAGTGCACGAGTACATTGGGCAATAGACTCCGTAGGTTCGATCTCATCGAACAAGAAAGAAGTGTTAGGTTTTTATGATAGAATTCTACCCAATTAGAGTAAAAAAGAGGTAAAAATGCCATTCGTCAAACGAGCTTTCCATCTAGAGAAACCGATCAAGGCTTTTCTGTTTGCTATCCGTCAATTTAACTTTACACAAGGGGAGGCACAGAGCCTTATCAGTCGAGGGCGAATCCTCATCAATGGTCAATCAATTTATGACAAAGCTGCCATTATTCAAGGAGATATTGAGGTGGTCTACTTCGAACCCCGTAGCCGTGGGATTCAACCCATTTTTGTCAATCCAAATTTTCTCATTTTTGACAAGCCCTCAGGTGTCTTGGTTCACCCCAACACCATGTCAACTGAGTACTCCATGCTGGATGAAATCCGTCACCACTCAGGACAACACGCCAACGCATCCCACCGCATCGACATGGAGACCTCAGGGCTCTTGATTGCCTCGCGTCACAAAGATGCCGAACGGATCATCAAAGGGCTCTTTGAGCACAAAACCATCACCAAACGCTACCTTGCGTGGGTAGTGGGTCGAATTGATGATCCCTTTGAGGTCGAAGCCCCCATTGCCATTCGTCAAGACTACACCCACAACAAACACAAAGTTGCCATCCACCCTCAAGGTAAATATGCTAAGACCCTCTTTAAACCCCTGCTCTATGATGCCACACTCGATACCACGTTGGTTGAGTGCACTCCCATTACGGGACGTACCCATCAAATACGGATTCATCTGTTTCACGTGAAACACCCTATCTTGGGCGATCCCATCTATGGCACCGCCTTTGAGGCGAGTGATGCTTACCTCAATGGAAGCCTCTCTCTTAAAGACCGCTACCGTGCCACGGGAGCCACCCGCTTAATGTTGCATGCCTATCGCTTGAGTTTTCCTTATGGTGCACACCATGAGATTGTCTCACGCATCGATTTTAAAGAGGCACGTACCGCGATCTGCCCCAAAGCAGAACGCCTCTTTTTTTCAGAAGGGCTTTAGTGCTTTAGCTCCACCAGAAGAGGCTGAGGCTGAAGCCACCGTTCCATAACATAAGACCAAAGTCACCTTTTCCTCTTACTCCTTAAGTGCCTTGTAAACCCCAACAGCAGATACCACCACCACTATCACGATAAACCCAACCAGTATCCAATCTAAAATCCCCATACTATTGATGCTCCAATTCATTGTCTCTTAACTGCCCACAGGCAGCGGATATGTCCAACCCTTTGGACTCGCGAATGGTACAGTGTAGACCATGCTCTATCAAATAGGATTGAAACGCTTTCATTGTTTTCTCCTCTGGTCGTTGGTACGTAGTACCACCATAGGGGTTAAAGTATATCAAGTTGACCTTAGACTTAATTCCATTGAGCAGGGCAAGAAGTTTCTTGGCAGCGCCAAGATCATCATTGACATCTTTGATAACCAAATACTCAAACATTACTCGTTTACGATCATTGATAGGGAAAGCTTTGACGGCGTCAATAATCGATTGAATGTTATAGGCTTTGTTAATGGGCATTAACTGTTCACGCAGTTCATCGTCAACCGCATGAAGCGAAATAGCAAGGTTGACTCCAAGATCCAGTTTACCCAATTTGACAATTTTACTGCTGAGTCCTGAGGTTGAGATGGTCTGCCGATGAGGCGAGATCGCCATCCCATCAGGATCGGCAAAGATCCGTGATGATTGAGCCACCGCATCAAGGTTGTCAAGGGGTTCGCCCATGCCCATGTAGACCAAGTTGAGGCGACGGTTTGCATCAATGTTGTTGTCCTCTTTGATTAAACGCACCTGTTCAACAATCTCACCTGCACTTAGGTTGGCAATAAAGCCACTCTTTGCGGTCAAACAGAATGAACAGCCCACTTTACAGCCCACTTGACAGGAGATACAGACCGTGTACTTCTCATGGTGTTTAATCGATCCATCCGCATGATACTGCTTGGGCTTCATCAAGAGCAACACCGCTTCAATGGTATTGCCATCATCCCGCTCAAAAAGGTACTTGATGCTCCCATCACGGCTCTGCTCTTTACGAACAATTTTTAAAGGATTAATACGGTAGGTTGATGTAAGCTCCACTTTTAACGCCTGAGGAAGGTTCTTCATGGCATCAAAATCGTTCACATATTTATGATAGAGCCATGAGTAGATCTGCTTGGCACGAAATGCAGGTTTAATCCGTTGTGCTAATTCAGCACGAGTATAATCTTGAATAGCGGGTAAAGGGGTGGGGGTATTATTGTTCATTGTTTCTCACTTTTTTTTCCATGTATGCCGTTAGTCGTAGCATCGCTTCACGATGGTGCTTGACAAAATCTTGATGGGCATGCTTATCACAGTAGTTGGTCACCACAAAGAGACCACCTGCAGGAATCCCAAACGTTTGCGCCACTTTAAGTACCGCGTAAAACTCCATGTTTTCTAATTCAATCCCTTTGGAGAGGTAGTACTTAGCAAGGGTTATGTCCGTGGTAATGTAATTGGACGAGTTGACAATGGTTTCACAATCGACCTCATCCGCACTGCTAATAAAGTTGTCAATGGGCGTGTATGCCCCTGCATTAAAAAAGCTGTTTTCAATGTTTGTTGCACTCTTAGATTCAACCAGATCAAAAATCTTATGCTTCCCATAACTTCCAGCACTCCCAACAAACAATAGAAATTCGGGTGAATGACGCAAACAGTATTGTGTTAAGTTAATACTCATATCAATCAAACCTATGCCCATCGCCTTGGCAAACGGAAACGACTCCTGTTCTCCTGCACAGATAACCATCTTAAATTCTCACGGGGATAGTGTTGTCTCGTAGGTAGTGTTTTAGCTCCATAATGTCAATCTCTCGAAAATGAAAAATTGACGCAGCCAATGCTGCATCGGCATGGCCTAACGTAAAAGCTTCTTTCATATGTTCCATGGTTCCCGCACCACCACTCGCAATAATGGGTATATTCACCACCTCAGCAATACGGGCATTCAAATCATTGGCAAAACCGGCTTTGGTACCGTCTGCATCCATGGAGGTAATGAGTAACTCCCCTGCTCCACGATCATACGCCTCTTTTGCCCACGCAATGGCATCAATGCCCGTATCGTTACGCCCCCCATGGGTAAAGATGTGCCACTCATTGGGGGCAACTTTTTTGGCATCAATCGCAACCACAATGCACTGCGACCCAAACCGTTTGGCTCCCTCATTGATAAAGTCGGGTCGCTTGATCGCTGCGGAATTGATGCTGACCTTATCGCACCCGACGTTTAATAGATTATAGATATCCCCAAGCTCTCGAATACCACCGCCCACGGTTAGGGGAATAAAGACCTCTTTGGCAACCTCACGCACCACATCTACAATCGTATCGCGCCCCTCATGGGATGCCCCAATATCCAAAAAAGTAATCTCATCAGCACCCTCTTGATTGTAGCGCTTTGCTACCTCCACAGGGTCACCTGCGTCTCGGAGTCCAACAAAATTGACCCCCTTGACCACCCGACCACTGTCCACGTCAAGACAGGGGATAATCCGTTTTGCAAAATATTCCATCGTTTTCCTCAACTGTTTGTTAAATATGGTAGAATTATATCCAAATTGTCAATATAGCTTAGCATTACAATCTTATGGCTATATTTAAGTAGGAATGGTGTAAAATGAACGAAATTAAAAATCTATCTGAATTTGCAAGTAAACGATTTGGTCAAAACTTTTTAAAGAATGACGCAATTATCAAAAGGATCATCCAAGCGATTCCCAATGACTCTCTAAGAGTTGCTGAAATTGGGCCTGGCTTAGGTGATTTAACCAAAGAGCTGATTACAGCTCATAATGTCACAGCATTTGAGGTTGATAAAAGATTATGTGAGCATCTTGCAACGACATTTAGTGAACCCCTCCGTCACGGAACACTAACACTGGCGTGTGGAGATGTGCTTGAGCATTGGGGCGAAGGGACGCTACTGGATGAGGATTATCATCTCGTTGCCAACTTGCCCTATTATATTGCCACCAATATTATCTTGAAAGCATTAAAGGATGAACGATGCCAATCGGTACTGGTCATGGTTCAAAAAGAGGTAGCGGAGAAGTTCTCAGCTACTTCGGGGGAGAAGGCGTTTTCAAGTCTCTCCGTCCTCACCCAACGCGTGGGGTATGGTGAGTTACTTTTCGATGTGGGTGCGGAGAATTTTGTCCCACCTCCTAAAGTCACCTCTTCCATCCTTTTAATACGCAAAAACCGTAGTGAAGATGATCCTGAATTTGAAGCGTTTCTCAAAGTTGCCTTCAAGCAACCTCGAAAGAAACTCTCCAAAAATCTTGCTACCCACTACCCCAAAGATAAAATTGAGGCACTCTTTTTAGAACAAAATATAAAACCCAATATACGACCTCATGAGGCTGAGACATCTATGTATCATCACTTATATACTGAATTAAACAAGGATAATATAGATGGAAGAGAAAAAAACAACCCAGAGCAACAGTACAAACAATACAACGCCTGAGAAAAAAGTGGGTCGAGACCGACCCGACCGTCCAAAACGATCACGCAATCCGCACCGTGTTCCTGCCAACAAAAAAGCCGAAACCAAGAAAGCGACCTCTTCAGAAAAGAGTACCCCTACCCGCACTAAAGAACCCAAAAAAGAGAAATCCACCAACAACCGTAACACCCCTAAAAAAAACAGTCCCAACAAACGTACGGGAAATAAAAATGGAAACAATCGAAATAAACGCAATAAAAACGCGATGGGACCACTAAGCAACGACATCAAAGCTGCCTTGATTGAAAACCGAGAAGCTAATGAAGCGCGCATGAACCCATGGAGAAAAATCGATACATTCAATAAACATAAAATTCGATTTACCCCCCTTGGTGGACTGGGTGAAATTGGAGGAAACATTGCGGTATTAGAAGATGATGAGAGTGCTATTATTATTGATGTGGGAATGAGCTTTCCCGATGAGACCATGCACGGAGTGGATATCTTGGTACCAGATTTCTCCTACCTGCATGCGATTAAGAGTAAAATCAAAGGGATTGTAATCACCCATGCCCACGAAGATCACATCGGGGCGGTTCCTTATCTCTTTAAAGAGCTCAAGTTCCCCATCTATGGAACCCCTTTGGTTCTAGCAATGATTGAGAACAAATTTCAAGAGCATAAACTTAAAGATGACGTAAAGTATTTCCGTTATATCTCCAAACGTAAAATCTATGATATTGGAACCTTCAAAGTGGAGTGGATGCACATGACCCACTCGATTATCGATGCGTGCGGACTGGCTATCCAGACCAAGGCGGGTACCATTTTGCACACCGCGGACTTTAAGATTGACCACACCCCCATCGATGGACTCACCACCGACTTGCAACGCTTTGCTCACTATGGAAATGAGGGGGTACTCTGCCTCTTCTCAGACAGTACCAACTCCCATAATACAGGCTACACCAAGAGTGAAGCGGTGGTTGGAAAGACCTTTGATACCCTCTTTAATCTGGCTGAGGGACGGGTGATTATGTCCACCTTCTCCTCCAACACGCACCGCATCTACCAAGCGATGGAGCGTGCGGTCGCTGCCAAGCGTAAAGTCTGTGTTATTGGACGCTCGATGGAGCGTAATATCGAAGTGGCGCGACGCTTGGGCTATCTGGATATCTCGGATAAACACTTTATCGAAGCCCATGAGGTCAACCGCTACGCGGATGCGGAAGTCCTTGTGGTCACTACCGGCTCTCAAGGGGAAGAGATGGCAGCCCTCTCACGCATGGCAACCGATGATCATCGCCATATCAAGCTCAAACCCACCGACACGGTCATTATCTCTGCTCATGCCATCCCTGGGAATGAGGGATCGGTCTCTAGCCTTATGAATAAACTGGTCAAAGCGGGGGTTACCGTACGCTACAAAGATTTTGAGAACATTCACGTCTCCGGTCACGCGGCCCAAGAGGAGCAAAAACTTATCCTGCGTCTGGTGCAACCCAAATTCTTCTTGCCCGTGCATGGGGAGTACAACCACATCTTCAAACACGCCAAAACCGCAGTCAGCTGTGGGGTTAATGAGCGAAATATTCTACTCATGAGTGACGGCGATCAAGTGGAGATTACACCTAAATACATCAAAAAGGTCAAAACCGTTAAAGTGGGTAAAAGCTTTATTGATAACCAAAACAATAAAGAGATCAAAGTTGATGTGGTCAATGATCGTCAAAAAATGGCAGAAGATGGTGTGGTCAATATCGCCATTCAGATCAATAAAGCAACCAAAAAAGTGGTTGGCAAAGCCGCGGTTTCTACCTATGGTCTTATCCCCAACAAAGAGATGAAACGCTTTAGCCATGAGATTGAAAACATCATTGAGACCTTCTTGCTCAATGTTAAGCCAGAACAACTCAGCTCTGAAAAAATTGCTCAAGAGGAGTTACGTACGGTAATTCGAAAGCATATCATACGCACCAAGCGACGCTACCCCATTATTACTCCGGTGGTCTTTTTGATCTAATGGGGTTGGGATCTAAAAGGATCCCTCTATTTCTTTAGGTTTCAGCTCTTTTTTATACAAAAAATATTATAATTTAATAATTTCACACAGGATTTAATATGTTAAGCGAGACAACACACATTTTATTATTTATTCTATTGGCTATTTTTATAGGAATTTTTATTGGTTATTTTTTAGCAAAAATGCCAACAGAATCCATGGATGAGCCAGAGGTAAATTCTGACATGCACGTTGATCCTTCAACCGGCATTGTCTCGGATGACTCACTGCTCAATCATGGCAAACGCTAAAGTTTTTCACCCCGTGAAAACTCCTGTTTTTCACCGAACAGGAGAAAAATAATCTAACTTGTGTGAAATTACCTTCATTTTTATAATTGATTATTAATCTTTGGTGTGAATAACCTCATACAACGCTTTTACTCCAACTGTGCTATAATTCCAACCATATTACAAGAAAGAAAATAAAAGCATGCGACTCAATAAATTTATCTCACACAACAGCAAATATTCACGACGTGATGCCGACCGACTCATTGAAGCAGGGGAGGTTACGGTCAATAAAAAACGCATGGAAAATTTTGCCTATGATGTACAAGAGGGTGACCATGTTGCCATCAAAGGGATCCCTGTTAAACCTAAAACCGAACTAACGATGATTGTCTACAACAAACCCAAAGGAACCCTTGTCACCAAAAAAGATGATCGTGGACGTACCACCATCTACCATAAACTCCCTGGTAAATTTCGACACTTTATCCCTGTGGGGCGATTGGATTACGCCTCTGAAGGGCTATTGATTATGACCGACTCCCCCAAGGTTGCCGATACGCTAATGCGTTCTAAGCTTGAACGTACCTACAACATCAAGATCGATAAACCCCTCACACCTGAGATGGAAAACGCCATGCAAGAGGGGCTAGAACTCGATGATGCAAGAGCAGGGGGACACGAAAAGAGCAAAATTCATGCCATGAGTTTTGAGCCCTTTTTACACTACGAAATTCGTGGAACAAGCCCCCACTTTACCAAACTACGGGTTACCATCAGTGAAGGGAAAAACCGCGAATTACGCCGTTTCTTTGGTCACTTTGGTGCCACGGTACTTGACCTTAAACGGGTCGCTTTTGGGGGGATTGAGCTTAACAACCTACCCACCAATAAAACCCGTTTTTTTACACGACGGGAGTACGATGATCTGCACAAATACCTCAAAGCGATTCAACGTCAAGAGGCACAAGCTAAAAAAGAGGAGCAAGACCGACTCCATGCCCAACGTCTAAAGGCTAAAAAACTAAAAAAAGAGCAAGAGAAACGTGAACGTCTTGCCAGCAAAGCCAAAGAGAAGAGAGGCTAATGTCCCTTGCACTCAAATACCGTCCTCAATCCTTTGATGCGATGGTAGGACAAGCACATCTCATTGCTCCTAACGCCATTTTACGACAACTTGTCCAAAAGGGTGGACTTATTCACAGCTTTTTTCACGGTCCCGCAGGCTCGGGAAAGACCACCCTTGCACGGGTTATCGCCAAAGAGCTTAATGCTCCCTTTTATGAGCTCAATGCCACCACGATTAAGATTGACGAACTTCGCCAGATCTTTAAACGCTATACCAATACGCTAGAGAGACCCCTTGTTTTTATCGATGAGGTGCATCGCCTTAGCAAAACCCAACAAGAGGTACTCCTGCCATTTATGGAGAATCAGGTCGCACTCATTATCGGGGCATCGACCGAGAACCCCTACTTCTCACTCACCTCTGCCATCCGCTCTCGATCGCACCTTTTCGAGCTCAAACCGATTGAGGAGCCTGCTTTAGGAGACTATTTGGAGGTAATTCTTCAAAAAG
>Ga0256843_1000836_pt1 | contig 25382 bp, 33 predicted proteins | sample AlvinellametaG_FD_191572 | JGI IMG/M metagenome (GOLD analysis project Ga0256843, IMG submission 191572) | Pompeii worm associated microbial communities from hydrothermal vent at the East Pacific Rise, Pacific Ocean - Alvinella | ecosystem: Host-associated > Annelida > Integument > Unclassified ... | reverse complement strand
CACTCACGAGATAGCCGGAGAAGGAGTCCTTGACTACCTCTTCCGCGGATTCAAGACGAGGATCTCGCCGCCGCTCGGGGAGAGCCTCGGGGACATGGAGGGCAGGTTCATTGGGGAGATGATAGACCTCTGTCCGGTTGGGGCAATAACCGAGAAGCTTCCGTTCGCCAAGCCCGGCCCATGGAAGACGAAGCCCGTCAAAACCGTTTGCAACGGCTGTTCCTTCGCCTGCGAGATGAACGTGGAGGTCTACGACGGCATGTTCGTGAGGGCTTCGAGGGTGGAAGGTTCTTGGAACGGCCACCTCTGCGACTACTGCAGGTTTTCCAGACCCTGGGCCGAAGACCTCGCCGGGCCGCTCCTCAACGGCGAGCCCGTGAGCTGGGAAGAGGCCAAGCGCTTTATAGCCGAGAGGAGCTACGCCCTGATCTTAACACCGGAGCTGACGAACGAGGAAATCGCCCGGCTCAAGGCCTTCGCTGAGGAGAAGGGTATCCCGATAGGCTCGACCGTGAGTGGAGGAATCTCCACGGCCACGCTAAGCGACATCAGGAACGCAAAGAAGGTCCTCCTGAAGGCGGACCCCGAGAAGTTTCCGCTGCTCAAGATACTCCTGAGGGGCAAGGAAATCGTCGAGGAGGGCTACGACGTCGCGGTAGTGGAAGAGGGAGAGCCCCTCGACGTTCCGACGCTGGTCCTCCACGAGGGTGTCAACGCCGTCGGACTGCTGAAGGCGGGAATAACGGGAATCCCGGAGAGCGAGGCCTACGTCGTGATCGGAAGGCCTGTGGATGGCCTGAGGGGTGATGTCCTCGTGGTTCCTGCCGGAATCTGGGCCGAGAAGAGCGGAACCGTCACCAACGCCTTCGGAATGGAGCTGAAAATGGAGAGGGCGAGGGAAGGCTACTCGCCGCTGGAGCTTTTCTCGTGATTTTTCTTTATTTGAAATTTGGTTTGGATAATCAAACGGCTCTCTATCTCTTTTCTACCGACGATTATATTATGGGGATTCGGGGACATGCTGAATGAGACGAACTCATTGAAGGGCTAATCAACACCAAAGAGAGCATCGAACTCATAGGTCTCTACACCGCCGTTCTGAAGCTCGCCGAGAAGGGAGAAATCGAAAGGGCAGAGGAATTTCTGCGGGGGCTTTAGCCTTCACTTATAGGCCCTTCCACGGGACTCCAGCCTCAGAACCCTGACGAGGTCGCGCTTCCAGTCCACGGCGTAAATCAGCCGGTACTCCCCAGCTCTAATCCTGTAAAGGGCGAGGTCTCCAGTTCCCTTCAGCTTCTTCACGTCGTAGATTCCGGCGGGAACCGGCTCTTCCCTCAGGACTTTTAGAAGGGTGTGAATCCTCTCGTAATGGGCCAGGGGAAGGGACTTCATTGCCTTTACAACCCTGGGATGAACCTCAACAGTGAAGCCCATGCCTCACTCCCTCGGTTCGGGCAGGTCTTCAAGCCTCTTCCACTCGATGGAATCGTCCCTCGCTTCCCTGAGTAACTCCTTAAGCTCCTCCTCGCTCAGTCCGTCGTTCTCTTCGGGAAGGAGCATGGTCTCCAGGTGCTGCAGCTCTTTTTTCAGCCTCTCCAGTTCCTTTGCGACGTATTCAACGGTCTTTGTCTCGACCCCTTCCATACTATCCCCGCTTGTAATTCCTCGCCATAATATAAAAACCTTGGGGTCAGCCCATAGCCCCGAACAGCGCCTCGAGGAAGGTTTCAACGTCATCTTTCGTGTTGTACAGGTGCGGTGAGGCGCGTATCCCGTAGTGGCCGAGAACGCCGCGGTGGCTGACCGAGATTCCCTCCGCGACGAGCTTTTCGTACAGCCGCTCCTCCGCCTGGTAGTCCAAACCCGTCTTTATCGTGACTATCGATGAGCCCTCCGCGAAGACCTCGAGGCCAGCGCTCAAAGCCTCGTCCCGTATCCTGCCAGCTAACCTGAGGTCGTGGCGCTCCACTTCTCCGATGCCCATCTCGTTTATCAGCCTCAGCGAGGCGGTGAAGGCAGCCGCAACGAGGTAGGGCGGTCCGCCGCCGAAGTCGAGCTTTCTCACACCGTTTGCCGGCTTCAGCTCGGCCCAGGGGTCCTTCTCCGGCAGGCCCCACCAGGACCCCCATTCACCTGTCGGCGGTTCGTTGTTGAGCAGCCCGGTTATTGGTTTGGCGGCATCGAGGAGCTCGTCCGAGGCGTAAATCAGGCCGGCTCCGGTGTCGGGGCTGAGGAGCCACTTCTCACCGCCAGCCGAGAGCGCATCAACGCCCTCCTTCTCGGGAAAGAGCCTCAGCATCCCGAGGTGCTGGACGGCATCTACTATCAGCCAGGCCCCGTGTTCGTGGGCAACCCTCGAGAGCTCCCGGAGGTCGAGCCGCTGCCCGGTGACCCAATTGACGGAGCTTAGAACGACCGCGAAGGTGTCGTCGTCTATCGCCTTTTCGAGGTCATCCATGCTGTGGACCCCGTTCCTGTTCTTCACAACGCGGAGTTCGAGGCCGAAGCGCCGCGCATAGCTCCTGAGGAGTGCCGGAAGCGTCGGGAACTCGGTGTCCAGCGAGACGATGTTCTGCCCCCTCTTGGGTTCGAGTGACAGCAGGATTCTCCTCAGGCCCTCCGTGGTCTGTATCGATAGGCCGATGTTATCGGGGTTGACCTTCATCAGCCTTCCCGCTTCCCTCTGGAATGGCCTCATGACGGTCTCTTCCATATAGTCGACCGAATTGACCTCCCCGTTGAACTCAACGACATCGCTCAGGAGTTTTGTGGCCTCAAGAAGGGCCGTTGCGGGCATAAACCCGCTGCTTGCGGTGTTCAGGTAGGCCTTGAATTTATTCAGGGCTGGGAAAAGGTTCCGCATCATGGGCATCACGGTCTATGATTCAATGAACCAGATTTAAAGAATTGCCATGTTCGAAAGCCTTTTAAGTGCAGAACTCACCTAAGTACTTAGGTGGGTTATGTGAGGAGCGGTAGCGAAATATTTTTCACACCCAAACCAAGGGACGATAACCTGTTCGGTAGGAATAAAGAGCTTGAAAAACTTCGCTCTTATCTCCACGATGGTGTGTGGGTTGCAGTTCTTGGCCCGAGAATGGTGGGTAAAACGAGCCTCGCCAAGTCCGCGGTCAGGAGGTATGTACGGGAGAAAAACTCAATGGGCATCTACATAAACGTTGCAAGTTGCGGTAGCTTTGGGGAATTTTCCCGCAAGGTGGTTGAGAGCATAGAAATCGCATTTAAAGCAATGAAATCCCAGAGAAGGCTGAAAAGTGTTAGTTTGGGGGTTTACATTTCTGACCCAGGGGGCATACTTAAGACAGGAATTCAATTCAACGTGGACTTTGAGCGGGGAAGGAGCGCCGTTAGGAATTTCGTGTCGGCTGTGAACTCACTGCCCCAGAACGCCGTTATTATACTCGATGAGATACAGGAAGTGAGGAACAGAAAAGACCTTCTTCTAAGGAGTTTGTGGGAAATCTACAACGAACGGCCCGATTTGAGGATAGTCTTCACGGGTTCGTATTCGGGGGTCCTTAAGGCCCTGTTTACGGCAGGTGAGAAAGAGGCAATGTTCGGCAGACCTCCAGAGCAACTGATTCTTAACCCATGGCCCGTTAAAACTGCGGAGGAGTACCTGTTAAAGGGTTTTGAGGAGTGCGGGATAGAATACGGGTACTCGGAGATTGCCGACGCAATAATGACACTCGGCACGCTTCCCGGCTGGCTCACTCTCTACGGCTACAAGAGATGCAGGGGAGAACCGCACGAGCGTGCAAAGCGCCTCGTGAGAGATGAAGTAGTCCTGAAGGCAAAGAGGGAGCTAATGAACTATGTTTCGACAAGAACTGAGCCACACAAGACTGTAACGCTCCTAAAATCCCTCTCAGAGGGCCCAAAGAGGTGGAGTGAACTGAAGGCCGTTAGCGGGCTATCCGAGCCAGCGCTCTCCGAGGTTCTGGAACAGCTCACGGAGGAACTTGGTGTTCTAAAGAAAAACGAACTGAATCGAGCCAACGTAACCTACGAGTTCGTCAACGAGCTGTACCGGGAGGCGGCCAAGTACCTGAGCGCTGCAGAGATTGAAAAGAGATGAACTCGTGGCATCAGATAACCGCAGGAACACCCGGAATCCTTGGGAAGGGCTGGACTTCCGCTATGTGCTTCGCCCCCACCATGTAGCGGACGAGCCTCTCGACGCCGATTCCGGCACCTGCGCTCGGACGCAGGAGACCGGCTTTCGCTACCTCGAGGTAGGGCCTGAAAGCGTCGAGGCTAATCCCTGCCTTCTTCATCTTCCTCACAATGACCTCGTACTCCCACTCCCTCTCGCCGCCGCTCGAGACCTCGCCGTAGCCCTCGGGAAGGTAGAGGTCGTAGTTCCTGAAGTGGCCCGGTCTCTCGGGGTCTTCCCTGTCGTAGAACTCCCTCTCAATGTCCGTAACCCAGAAGGGCTTGTCCATCTCCTCACTGGCCTTCTCCTCGCTTCCGAATTCTTCCTTGATCTCCTCCAGGGTGAAGCGCTTGAACGGCGGCTTTACCTTGGGCACCTCCCTATCGAGCTCCCAGCCCCTCGCCTCCTTGAAGAGGCCGCTTATGAGCCCTTCGATGAGGCCTATCACGTCGTCCATGCTCGCTCTGGCAATCTCGAAGTCGAGCTGTGTGAACTCGTAGGCGTGCCTTCCGTCGTCGGCCGAGCGCCCCTCGAGCCTTATGTTGGGGGAGAGGACGAAGAGCCGGTCTATCCCCATCGCCACCGCCATCTGTTTGTGGAGTATCATGCTGTGGGTCAGTCTCAGTCTTGAGCCATAGGCCTCGACCTCTGGCGGTCTGAGCGCCTCTTCCGCCGCCGGATCCGGCCAGAGGGGATCGGTAATTGAGCTGAGCATGACTGGGAGGAGCCACTTGAAGCCCTTTCCGACCATGTATCTTGTCAGGTAGTCAATGACCTTCGTCTGAGTCTCCATAACCGGTTCAATTTTTCTGGTCACAATTTGTAAAGCGTTCATATACATCACCTGATTTTTGTCACAGATTTTCTCCTTTATGGCCTTTGTGCAAGATATCTTGTATCTTGGCCAATTTTTGACACTATTTCGGGGTTTATATTGTCTTTTAGACAAAAGTCGGGTTGGGTTTTGTGTCATGTCTTTTTGTGGCCGCATACTTCAGAAAGGGATGGGCAAACCTTTAAATAACATAATAGCGATTATATAATCATGATTATGCAAAAGTTCGTCGACAGGAAAGAGGAGTTAACTGCTCTGAGGAGGGCATTTAAAAATGGCGCACTCATCGTGGTCTACGGCAGGAGAAGGGTTGGAAAGACGAGGCTCCTCATCGAGGCTTCCAAGGGGTTTAGAAACCTTTACCATCTATGCAAGGAGGAAGAAGTTAGTGAGACCCTGAGAACGCTCAACGCGAAGCTCTTTTCTCTCACAGGCGACAACTCGCTGCTGAGGCATCCAGTACGCTCGTTTGAGGAGTTCTTCGAGAGACTGCCGGGGGACGTTGTGGTCATCTTCGACGAATTCCAGATTTTGGCCAAAAACCATCCTAAAATTCTCGGCATCCTTCAGGAGCACCTTGACTTCCGGGGAAGCGGGAGCATCGTCCTCTGCGGTTCGAGCGTCTCGATGATGGAAGAGCTTGTTTCCTACGGCAGTCCAATCTACGGCAGGCGAACCCTTTCACTCAAGGTCGAGCCCCTGCGATTCCGCAACATCGCTGAGTTCTTTCCGAATTACGGCCTCGAAGACCTCGTCAAGGTCTACGGCATGGTGGATGGGATTCCGGAGTACCTGCTCCGCCTCGACCCATCACTCTCGCCCGAGGAGAACGCGCGGGAAGAGTTCTTCGGGCGGGGCTTCCTCTACGATGAAGCCGAATACCTGCTCCGCTACGAGCTCCGAGACCTGAGTACGTACAACACGATTCTCGAGGCGATAAGCTACGGCCATCGCTCGTTCAACGAGCTGAGAAACGCGACGGGACTCGACGGCTCAAAGCTGACGCGCTACCTCAGCATACTTCTGAACCTTGGGATAGTCGGCAGGGAGACTCCAGTTACGGAGAAGCCGAAGAAAAGGGCAAGGAACTCACGGTATTTCATAGGGGACAACTATTTCGCCTTTTACTACACCTTCGTTTATCCGTTCAAGGAAGGGATAGAAATTGGAATGCCGGACGAGGCGCTGGAACACTTCGAAAGGGACTTCAACCGCTATCTCGGATGGGTTTTTGAGAAGGTCTCAAGAGAGTTCCTTATCGGGCTGGACAAGGCTGGAAGTCTTCCCTTCCGCTTCACAAAGCTCGGCCGGTGGTGGCGTAAAGGCGAGGAGATTGACTTAATCGCTCTAAACGAGCGCGGGAAGAGGGTGCTATTTGTTGAAGTGAAGTGGAAGGATTTGAGCGAGAGGGGAGCGAGAGGGATTTTGAGGGACTTGGAGCGGAAAGCAGAGTTAGTGGGGCTTGAGGGCTGGGAGAAGCGCTACGGACTTGTTGCTAAGAGTGTTGATGGAAAGGAGAAGCTGAGGGCTAAGGGCTGGCTCGTCTGGGATTTAAAGGACTTCGAGGCCCGGCAAGGGATATGATTATAACCCCCGGCGAGAATTGGGTACGGTGGTAACGAATGGGAGTCTATCTCTTCACGCCCGAAGACCTGATTCGCTACGGCTCGGCAAGGCCGGAGCAGCTGGAGGTCCTCAGGGAGGCCGTTCTCGGGAAAAAGGACATACTCATCGTGGGGTCGAGCAGGAGCGGAAAAACGAAGCTCGTGGAGGCGCTCATGCACTACATCCCCGATGACTGGAAGGTCGCTGTTGTGACCGCTTACGGCGAGTTCAAGCCATTCAAGCCCAACATCATCGTCATAGACACGCAGTTCGACCAGCGCCCCCTCGAGAGGCGCACCGATGAGGTGATCGAGAAGCTCAAGGCAATAAACCCCGTTTACATCGTCATCGACACCCTCCACACCGTTGATTCGGCGCGGATTTTCCGGGAGCTGATAGACGACTACGCCTTCATCGTTACGTCGCTCGCGCTCAACGAGGACATAAAGTCCGAGGTGAGGCACTGGCTCCGCATCGACGAGGAGACCTTCAACAAATTCGACATCGTGGTCTATCTCAAGAGGGACTTCAGAACTGGGATGAAGGTCATAGACAGGATTTACAGGGTGAAAGATGGAGAGCTGATTGAGCTCGTTTGATTACTTTCCTTTGTGAGGCGTTGGCGGCCGCCTTAACGGAACCGGCGCGTGAAAGTAGAAAGAAAAGGAGGTCAGCCCCTCAGTTCTGCGATGACCTCGCGGAGGTTGGCGAGCATCTCGTCGATGTCCTGGAAGGTCATGTACCCCATGTTTCCGATGCGGAAGGTCTTCTCGGCAACGCTTCCGTAGCCCTTGGCCAGTTCGAAGCCGCGCTCGCGCATCGCGTTGTACACATCGACACCCTTCATTCCCTCGGGCACGACGACGGCTGTGATGGTCGGGCTCTCGTAGCCGGGCTCCGCCAGGACGCTGAGGCCCATATCTATAACGCCGTTGCGGATGGTCTCGTTCCTCTTTCTGTACATCTCGAGCCAGGCCTTCTTGCCGCCCATCTTCTCCACGATGCGGAGCACGACGTTGAGGCCGAATATCTGCGGGAGCGGCGGGGTTGACGGCGTTCCCTTCTTCTTCTCGTTGAACTTCTTGTAGAGCGGGAGGTCGAAGTACCAGCCGCGCTCGGGCATCTTCTCGGCTATCTCGAAAACGCGCTCGCTGACCGCTGCAACCGCGAGTCCCGGCGGGACGCCGAAGGCTTTCTGGCTGCTCGCGAAGACGATATCGAGGCCCCACTCATCGAACTTTATGTCGGCACCGCCCATCGCGGAAACCGCGTCAACGAAGAGAAGCTTGTCGTGCTCGTGGACGACCTTCGCCAGCTCAGGGAGCGGGTTAAGCACGCCGGTCGAGGTTTCGTTGTAGGTTATCGTGACCGCGTGGACGTCGGGGTTCTTCCTGAGCGCATCGTCGAGCTCCTCGGGCTTGACTGCATAGCCGGGGTCCTTTCTCAGGATGACGGCCTCCCTGCCGTTGGACTCGACGACCTCGGCGAACCTGTCTCCGAACGCACCGACCGTCGTCACGAGGACCTTGCCACCGCGCGGGACGGTGTTTCTGACGGCCGACTCCATGAAGCCGGTTCCGGAGCTTGGGAAGAGGATTATTTCGCCCTTATCGGCCTCGAGGAACTTCTTGAGCCTCTCGAGGGTGTCAACGTGGACGGCCTTTGCCTCGGCCGAGCGGTGGCTGAACATCTGCACGCTCATTATCGCGAGGACTTCCGGGAAGCACGCAACGGGCCCTGCCGTGAAGAGCCGGTATTTGGGCTTCACCATCTCGTAAACTTCCTTGTAAGCGCTTTCATACTCCATTTCGAACTTGAGTTCCACACGAACCACCTCAATCGCACTTGGGAAGGGTGTATAAAAAGGATTCGCTTAACGAATGTTCCTCCTTCGTGGAATTATGATTCGGGGCCTGGCCAGTTCTCGGAAAATTTTTCGGGTCAAGCTTTTAAAAGGTTAGGCAAACGTTCAGAGGGTGGTCTGATGGAAAGGAGGAGACTCGCGGGCATCATCCTTCTCATACTCTCAGCTTTCACCGGAACGATCGCATTCCGCCTTGCAACCCCTGCCATAGCCTTCTACACGCGCGATATACTCGGGGCGAGCATGCTCGCGGTTTCCATCGTCTCGATGTCGTTCGTCCTCGCGAGGGCATTCTCGTCCGTTCTTGGCGGTCTCGTCCTTGAGCGGGGCAAGAAGCTTGTCTATCTTGGCGCAATAGCGATGATGGGGAACGCCCTGGCGGTTCAGCTCTACCCGCTTACCTCAAGCTGGCTCCAGGTGGTCGGAATAAAGCTCCTCAACGGCTTCCTCAACGGGGTAAGCTGGCCGATGGCCCAGTTTGTCTTGGCGGTAACGACGCCGAGGGAGATAAGGGCGCGCGTCACGGCGGTTTATTTCTTCTTCGGGAGCATCGCCTCGCTTCTCGGCAACTACGTTTACGCTTACACCGTCAAGCTCGGTTTGGCGGGCCAGATGTGGATTTCTTCGGCCTTCTTCATCCTGACGGGCTTTATAATGCTCCTCAGCTACTACCTCCTCTTCGACCTGATAACGCCGAGAAAGAAGAAAACGTCCGACGGCGATAGGCCGGGCCTGGACCCGAGGAGGGTCTTAGCGATTGCCTCTCTGATGTCCGTTATCGTCGCGTTTACCTCCGGCGAGATAACCTACGTCTACGTCTCCGAGGCACTGGGGCTGGCCAAGGAGAGAACGGCAGTGCTCCTCGGCTGGACAGGCTTCCTCGCGGCGTTGCTCAGCTACTTCGTCTCGTGGATGGCGGACATCAAAAGCGAACGGAGGATGGTGGTGCTCACGTCCCTCATGGCGGCAATTTCTCCGATCCTTGCCGCGATAAAGACCGCACCGACGGTTTTCCTCGGGATATTCCTCGCCCTATTCGCGTTCCAGAGCTTCCGGCCGATTTCGAGGAAGGTCTTGGCGAGCTACCACCGTTCTTCCCTTGCGATAGGTGGCGTGAACGCGGTTCAAAACCTCTCGACTTTCGTCGGGGGAATGCTCTTCGGTTTCGCGTACTCTCTGGGAGAGGTCCGCGGGGTCGTGACGCTGAACCTGGCGCTGCTGACTTTTGTGCCGGTCTCTCTGGCCCTGCTGTGGCAGAGCGTTAAGCTTAAAGGGAGTGGGGATGAGTGATCCCTGCCGAAAACTCCAAAACTTTTATAAAAGAGAGCACTCGCCTAAGTTTAGGCTTAGCTTACGCTCATTTGGAGGTGAGAGCATGGGACTGAGACCAGCCAAGATTGATAGGGACGTTGACAAGCCCGCTTACACGAGAAGGGAATACATACGCGGTGCCCCGGGTCCGAAGATCACGATCTTCGACATGGGCAACCTCTCGGCTGAATTCCAGTATGAAGTCAGCCTTCACGCCGAGCAGGCGATGCAGATAAGACAGAACGCCCTGGAGGCGATCCGTATCCAGGTGAACAGGTACCTTCAGAAGAACGTCGGAAGGAGCAACTACCACTTCAAGATCCGCGTCTTCCCGTTCCAGGTGCTCAGGGAGAACCCGATGGCCACCGGAAGGAAGGCCGACCGTTACGGAAACGGTATGCGCAGGCCCTTTGGAAAGCCAATCGGACTCGCCGCGCGCGTCAAGAAGGACCAGAAGATACTCACCGTCTGGGTGAACGAGAACCACCTCAAGTTTGCCCTCGGCGCCATGCACAGGGCCAAGATGAAGCTCCCCTACAGCGCCTACTACAGGATCTACGACAGGGAAGGCAACGACATAACCACAAAGGTCCTCTCGACGATGAAACGCTGAAGTGCAACGCTGAAGTGCGTCGTAGAGGTTTGCACTTGGCGTCTTTTCTCTTCCTTTGATTGGCGTTTTCATATATTCATAATGATTATTAACGATGTCCCCCAATGTATTACGGTGAGACGATGGTGCGCTCTGCCTTTAGAAATGTCCTGCTCAAACTCGGCCTTCCAGAGGAGCGTTTGGAGGTTCTTGAGGGTAAGGGAGGACTCGTTGAGGACGAGTTTGAGGGCCTCAGATACGTCCGTTTTCGCGATTCCGCCAAGGGGTTCCGGCGCGGAACGGTGGCCTTTGATAACGGTGAGGTCGTCTTAGGCTTCCCCCACATAAAGAGGATAGTCCAGCTGGAGAACGGGGTGAGGAGGCTCTTCAAGGGCAGGCCGTTCTACGTGGAGGAGAAGGTGGACGGCTACAACGTCCGCGTTGTGAGAGTCGGTGATCGCGTTCTCGCCCTCACCAGGGGCGGCTTCGTATGCCCGTTCACGACCGAGAGGATTCTCGACTTCGTCAACGAGGAATTCTTCAAGGATTATCCCAACCTCGTTCTGGCGGGAGAGATGGCCGGACCGGAGAGCCCCTACATCGTTGAGGGGCCGCCGTACGTTAAGGAGGACATAGAGTTCTTCCTCTTCGATATTCAGGAGAAGGGAACGGGGAGGAGCCTTCCAGTGGAGGAGAGGTATAAACTTGCCGAGGAGTACGGGATTCCGCAGGTGGAGCGCTTTGGCCTCTACGACCGGTCGAGAATTGAAGAACTTCATGAGCTCATCGAAAGGCTGAGCCGGGAAAAGAGAGAGGGCATCGTCATGAAAACGCCGGACATGAAGAGGGTCGCGAAGTACGTAACGCCCTACGCCAACATCAACGACATCAAGATAGGCTCGCACATATTCTTTGACCTGCCCCACGGTTACTTCATGGGACGAATTAAGCGCCTCGCATTTTATCTGGCCGAGAAGCACGTCAGGGGCGAGGAGTTCGACGAGTACGCCAAGGCCCTCGGCAGGGCACTCCTCAGGCCCTTCGTCGAGAGCATCCATGAGGTCGCCAACGGCGGCGAGGTCGAGGAGGTCTTCACAGTGAGGGTGAAGAACATAAGCACGGCCCACAGGATGGTCACCCACTTCGAGAGGCTCGGCGTGAAGATCCACATCGAGGACATAGAGGACCTGGGCAACGGCTACTGGCGGATAACCTTCAAGAGGGTCTATCCAGACGCTACTCGCGAGATGAGGGAGCTCTGGAATGGTCGGGCCTTCGTGGACTGATCCGAAAAACTTAAATTATTATCCTGCTCAAGATTATCTTGGTGAAGATAATGTTTGTCAACCGAAAAGATGAGCTGAAGTTCCTTGACTCACTCTACCGCTCAGGAAAAAAGGAGGTCCTGATTCTCTACGGGCGCAGGCGCGTTGGGAAGACTGAGCTCGTAAAAAGGTTCATCAGGGGAAAGAAGGCCGTTTACTTTTTGGCCGACAGGGACGGGCTGGAGTCGAACGCAAGGAGGTTCTACAGGGAAGCCGCCGAGGTTCTTAACCTGCCAGAGGTTGAAGTTAGGGACTTCAGGGAGGCCTTTGAACTCCTGAAGCTCAAGGCTCCCGAAAGGCTCGTCGTCGTTATAGACGAGTTTTCGTACCTTTTGCTCACCGATAAGAACGCCTCAGCGGTTTTTCAGCACGTTATAGACGAAATCCTTGACGAGGGGTTCTTCCTAATCCTGAGCGGGTCGATAATCGGTCTGATGGAGGGACTTATGGAGTACGGCAACCCCCTCTACGGCAGGAGAACGGCACAGCTCAAGCTTAAGCCCCTCAACTTCTTCCACGTCCGCGAGTACTTCAAAAACTCGCCAATCGAAACCGTCGTGAAGATATACTCGGTCACCGGCGGAGTTCCCATGTACTTCAGGCTCTTTGAGGGAAAGAACTTTGAGGAGGAGCTCCTGAAGGTGGCCTTTTCGCCGACGTCAATCCTCTACGAGGAGCCCGAGTTCATCTTGAGGGAGGAGCTCGGCGACGTCCATCGCTACTACCTGATTCTTGAGGCGATTGCCCTCGGGAAGCACAGGGTCAGCGAGATTGCGAACTTCGCGGGAATCGAGGCGAAGGACATGCCAAAGTACCTGAGAACCCTGACCTCTCTCGAACTCGTGAGGCGCGAGGTTCCGGTTACCGAGCCGGAGAGGAGCAAAAAGGCGCGCTACTACCTCAACGACAACTTCTTCACCTTCTGGTTCCGCTTCGTAAAGCCGAACAGGGGAAAAATAGAGCTCGGAACGTTCGAGATGGACTGGGACGCCTTCAACACCTACGTGGGGAGAGCCTTCGAGGATATTGCCAGGCAGTTCCTCATCGAGCTGAACAGGGCTGGAAAACTGCCGTTCCGCTTTACAAAAATCGGCCGCTGGTGGCGGAAGGGAGAGGAGATTGATTTGGTAGCTTTAAACGAACGCGAGAAGAAAGTGCTCTTCGTTGAGGTGAAGTGGAAAGATTTAAGCGGAAGGAAAGCGCGGGGAGTTTTGAAGGAGTTGGAGAGGAAGAGTGAATTAGTAGGACTGGAGGAATGGGAGGAGAGCTACGGGCTCGTGGCCAAGAAGGTTGAAGGGAAAGAGAAGCTGAAAAAAGAGGGTTGGCTTGCATGGGATTTGGAGGATTTCGAAAGCCTTATCTCCAAAGCCACCCTAGTAACTGCCCGCGGTGATAACTATGATAGAGTACTTGGTGAAGCGGACGGGCAAGATTCACAAGAAAAAGGAAGGGTTCCTGAAATCAAAGAGTGCTGAAGTTATCATTGCGGACGAGATCGAGGACACACACTTGGAAGAAACATAGGTGAGCTCAAGGATATGATCCGGGAACGATACGGCAGGCTCCCGGGCAAGCTGGAGGAAGAAGAGGAAGTGAGCAAGGCGCTCTCAAAAGCAATAACACACACAGCCATTTCCTGATTTCAAAGAGATACGGGCACATCCACCAGAGCAAGAAGGACGCCCAAAAGTGGAACATTCTGTTCCAGCTTCTAACGATCCTGCCCGCGGTAAAATACAAGAGAACATATCTAAAAGACGTGGGGAAGAGAACTGAACGAATCCTTCAGGCGCTGGAAGAAGAGCACGGGGAACCCGTGTTCTACTACAGAATGGAAGACGATGTGCCGCGCAGAAAATACATCGTCCTGCCGCCCTATGATCCAAGAGAGGGAAAGTTGCTCCCCCCTTCAAGAAGCTAAAAAAGGACCCCGAACTCCGGAAGAAGTTTATAGACCTCTTTTTGGAAGCTCACGAGATGCCAAAAAGCAGATACGGCGAGAAGATGGAGAAGTACCTCCAGCTCGCTATGGATGCAGCAGAAGAGGTCGCGGAATTCCTTGGAGAAGACGGTAAAGCACTGGTAAAACCTGAGGAACTTGCTCGGCTCGAGAAACTGACGAGATATCTGGACACACTGATGCGAGAAGAATTCTACCTGCGCCCGGTAGAAAAGAAAGAACAACAGAAACCAGCAGCATCTGCAGCGAGGCAGGTGCAGGCAGCGCCGAAGAAACCAACCTTCCCAGAAACGAAGAAGGCAGTCGAGGAGGAGCCAAAGAAGACGGCGCGGGCCCTCTCCGATTCAAACGCCAAGCTCGAAATCCTCTCAATCCTCAACGGTCTCGAGTTCGCCGGCTTCTCGGAGGAGGCCAAAAGAAAGGCAGTCGAAAAGCTCTCCGCGAGGATTGCCGAGCTCTCTGATGGTGAGCTCACGCCTGAGAACCTCCAACGGCTTGGCCTCTACGCCTTTGCCGTCGAGATGATAAAGCGCGGAGACTTCGAGAGGCTGAGGGAGGTGGAGGGGCTTTAACTTGCACTCCGCTCAACCTTTGCTCCCGCAAAGCTTGACCAAAGAAACTTTTCTTTCGAAAAGTTTCATCAAAAAGTGTTTACTGCAGAAAAGGCACGGAATGATTTCGTGCACTCTATACGCTGCCCTAACAGTGGGTTTGGGACTAATAATGAGTTCTTTTAAGATGTTTCAATCTTTATTTTTGGCGTCCTTTGGACGCCTTCTGGAGGGTGAAACCCTGCGAAACTCGGGATTTTTAATGCAAACCATCATCCAAAACCGCCCGTTTTAAAGTGCACGACCTCAAAGTTCCCACTTTAAACGGTTTGAACTTTTTGATGAAACTTTGCGCTCAGCCTTTAGGAAAGGCTGGCGAGAGAGTTCTTAACTCTTTAAGGGGGGCAAAAAATGAGTAGTGCATTACTGAGGTGAAAGCTCATGATGGGTTTGACATTAAATAAAATCAGTAAAACTGTTTCAACCTCAATATCGGCGCCCGAAGGGCGCCTTCAAGGAGAGAAACACTCCCTCCGGGGTATACGTAAAGAGAAACCCGTCCATAAAATGGCCACTCAGAATTAAGCACAACATTTTCCGCCAGCGCTTTGCGAAGCAAAGCTTCCCGACATGTTGAGACTTTCGTCTCAACATGTGAAGCAAAGGGCTGTTTGGGGGCGTGGGGGCGTTAGCCCCCCGGCAAGCTTTGCTCCTGCAAAGCTTGACCAAAAGTCCTACACTGCAGAGAGGCCTATGAAAAAACCTCGTGCACATTAAAATAGCCATTTAGGAAGGGGTTTGTTTTTCTAACTTCTCTCTTGTAGGTGTTTCACTCCTCACAAGGCGTCCCTCGGACGCCAAAAACAATGTTGAAACAGCCTGAAAGTGTTTTATCTTAGGCTCAAACCCGCAGTTGAAGTGTCGGCTAAAGAGCGCACGACATCAAAAATAACACCATAAACAGTCATAACTTTTTGATGAAACTTTGCGCCAGCAAAGTTTCTTTGCAAAAAAAATGCATACTTCTCAATCCAAAAAAGGGTGGAAGGGTTCGAAAGCCTTTTAAATACTCTCCATAGACCCCACTTCAGCATTGAAGTTAGCACAGCGAAGGATGACGGAAAAATGGCCTGGCACGTCTTCATTCCGGATTCACTCCTCGAAGAAACCGACGACCCCAAAATCAGGACGTACAAAGTTGGTCAGGTAGCCAGGGCCTGCGCAATCTTCGGCGTTGAGCAGGTATGGATCTACAAAGCTGGCGGCAGGGACGGAAGGTTCATCAAGACGATCCTTGAGTACGCGGAAACGCCCCAGTATCTCAGAAAGAGGCTGTTCCCCCTCATGCCCGAGCTCAAATACGTGGGCGTCATCCCGCCGCTGAGGACTCCCCACCACAAGCTCAAGGGGAAACCGAGGGTCGGGGAGATCCGCGAGGGCTTCGCCTTCCGCAAGGGCCGCAGGGTTTACGCGGACATAGGCCTCGATGAACTCGCGATGGTGGAGGGGGACGTTGAGGGCCGTGCCACGTTCAGAATCGTCTCGGTGCGGCCGCTCAGGGTGATACCGGCGAAGCCAGAGGAGTACTGGGGATACAGGGTGCATCTGTCGAGGAAGTCCCTGGCAAAAACACTTAAAAAGGCCAGGCTGGATTTGAGCATCGCGACCTCGAGGAAGGGTCGCGACGTTCGAGACGTGAAGCTTCCCCCGCTCGAGGGGGAGGTCGGATTCGTGTTTGGCTCACCGAGGAAGGGCGTGATGGAACTCCTCGGCGAGGAGGAATATGACTTTGATCTAATCCTCAACACCGTTCCAAATCAGCGGACAAAAACGGTCCGCACCGAGGAGGCGCTCCTCGCTACACTCGCGGTGTTTAATCTCATAAGGAGGGATTGAGATGGGAAAAATACACAGGCCAAGGAGAGGTTCACTGGCTTACTCCCCAAGGAAGAGGGCCAAGAGCATAGTGCCGAGAATCAGAAAGTGGCCGAAGGACAGTGAAGTCAGGATGCTCGGTTTCGCCGGCTACAAGGCTGGCATGACCCACATCCTCATGATCGACGACAGACCGGGGCTCACCAAGGGCAAGGAAATCTTCATGCCGGTCACGATAGTTGAGGTTCCGCCGCTCTTCGTCTACGGCATCAGGGCCTACAGGCAGGGCTACCTCGGGCTCGAGACAGCCACCGAGGTCTGGTTCCACGAGCTCAACGACTACGTCAAGAGGAGAATAAAGACCCTGCCCAAGGAGTACAACGAGGATGCCTTCAAGGAGAAGCTCGGTCAGCTCGAGGAGATGGTGGAGAGCGGCGAGATAGTCGACGTTCGCCTTCTCGTCCACACCCAGCCGTGGCTCATCAAGCTCAAGAAGAAGCCCGAGGTCATGGAATACGCCATCGGTGGCGACGACGTCAAGGCCAAGTTCGAGTACGCCAAGGAGAAGATAGGCAAGGAGCTCCGCGCGAGCGAGGTTCTCCACGAGGGTGAGCTCCTCGACGTCATAGCGGTCACCAAGGGTAAGGGCACCCAGGGCCCGGTCAAGCGCTGGGGAGTCAAGGTCCAGTTCCACAAGGCCCAGAGGGCCGGAAAGGGCAGGCACATAGGCAACCTCGGTCCGTGGCACCCGACCAGGGTCATGTGGACCGTCCCGCAGGCTGGTCAGATGGGCTTCCACCACAGGACCGAATTCAACAAGAGGCTCATAGCGATAGGCGAGAACGGAAAGCTCGAGCTCAACGGAAAAGAGCTTGAGGTCACCCCGAAGGGCGGCTTCCCGCACTACGGCGTTATAAGGAGCGACTTTCTGATGATCCAGGGCAACGTTCCGGGAGCTTTCAAGAGGATAGTCAGAGTTAGGCCGGCTATAAGGCCGCCGAAGAAGAAGCCGCCGGTTGAGAGGCCGCAGATAACCTACGTCAGTAGGGAGTCCAAGCAGTGAGGTGAGATAGATGAAGGTTAAGGTTTTCAATCTTGAAGGCGAGCCCGTTGAGGAGATAGAGCTTCCCAAGGTCTTCAGCACACCCTACAGGCCCGACCTAATCAGAAGGGCTGTCATCGCCTCATGGACACACAGGATACAGCCGCAGGGAAGGGACCCGCTCGCCGGAAAGAGAAGGGTCACCGAGAACATCGGAAAGGGTCACGGCATGGCGAGGGTCGAGAGGATAAAGACCTCCCCGAGGTTCGCCGCCTTCGTTCCCTTCGCCGTCGGTGGGAGGAGAACCCACCCGCCGAAGGTCGAGAAGATAATCTGGGAGGACATCAACAAGAAGGAGCGCAGGCTCGCCATCATGAGCGCAATAGCCGCCACGGCAAACTACGACCTCGTGAGGGAGAGGGGGCACGTTGTGGACAACGTCCCGCAGGTTCCGCTCGTCGTCGTTGACGACCTCGAGAAGGTCTTCAGGACCGCCCAGACCAGGGAGATATTCAAGAAGCTCGGCGTCTGGGGGGACATCGAGAGGGCCAAGAAGAACACCAAGATAAGGGCTGGGAAGGGCAAGATGCGCGGAAGGCGCTACAAGAAGGCCAAGGGACCGCTCATCGTCGTAGCCAAGAACGAGGGAATCGTCCAGGGTGCGAGGAACCACCCCGGCGTTGATGTCGTCACCGTCGAGAACCTCAGTGCAGAGCTGCTCGCTCCGGGTACCCACCCCGGAAGGCTCACAATCTGGACGAAGGGCGCTATAGAGAGGCTTAGGGAGATTTACGGGTGATGAGAGATGGATCCGTACAAGGTCATCATAAAGCCGGTCGTCACGGAAAAGGCCGTGGCGATGATAGAGAACGAGAACAAGCTCACTTTCATAGTCGACAGAAGGGCAACCAAGGCCGACATCAAGAGGGCCGTGGAAGTGATGTTCGACGTCAAGGTCGAGAAGGTCAACACCCTCATAACGATGAGGGGTGAAAAGAGGGCCTACGTGAAGCTCAAGCCCGAGTACAACGCGAGTGAGGTTGCCGCGCGGATAGGATTGTTCTGAGGTGAGGTGAGATGGGAAAGAGTCTCATTCAGCAGAGGAGAGGTAAGGGAACCACGACCTTTAGGGCCCCCTCCCACAGGTACAGGGGTGCCGTCAGGTACGTTCCTCTCAACGTTACGAAGGAGAAGACGATCGTCGGAAAGGTCGTCGAGATACTCCACGACCCGGGAAGGACCGCTCCGGTCGCTCGCGTTAAGTTCGAGAACGGCATGGAGAAGCTTATCATAGCACCGGAAGGTCTCCTCGTTGGCGAGGAGATAGCAATCGGCCCGAACGCCCCGATAAAGATAGGAAACACTCTTCCCTTAGCAATGATACCCGAGGGAAGCTACGTCTACGACATAGAGGGCTTCCCGGGCGACGGCGGTAAGTACGTCAGGGCCGGCGGTGCCTACGCGCTCGTCGTCAGCAGGGAGAAGGACAAGGTCATAGTCCAGCTTCCGAGCGGTGAGCTCAAGCAGTTCAACCCGATGTGCAGGGCAACAATAGGCGTCGTCGCCGGCGGTGGAAGGCTCGAGAAGCCAATCGTCAAGGCCGGTAAGGCCTACTACATCGCCAAAGCTCGCAACAGGTTCTGGCCCAAGCCGAGGGGTGTCAAGATGAACGCCGTCAACCACCCGCACGGTGGTAAGGAGCACCACATAGGCAGGCCGAGCACCGTTTCGAGGCGCGCCCCGCCCGGAAGGAAGGTTGGTCACATAGCCGCGAGAAGAACGGGTAGGAGGAAGTGATGAAGATGGCGAGAAAGAAGGAGTTTAAGTACAGGGGTTATACCTTCGAGGAACTGCTTAACATGTCACTCGAGGACTTCGCCAAGCTCCTCCCGAGCAGACAGAGGAGGAGCCTCAAGCGCGGCCTTTCCCCGGAGCAGAAGAAGCTCCTCAGGAAGATAAGGCTCGCCAAGAAGGGCAAGTACAAGAAGCCCATAAGGACCCACAGCAGGGACATGGTCATCCTCCCGGAGATGGTCGGAATGACCATCCACGTCTACAACGGGAAGGAGTTCGTCCCGATCGAGATCAAGGAAGAGATGATAGGCCACTACCTCGGCGAGTTCGCCCTCACGAGGAAGATAGTGCAGCACGGTTCACCTGGTGTCGGTGCTACCAGGTCATCGATGTTCGTGGCGGTCAAGTGAGGTGGTATAGATGAGCAGGGGCAGGTTTTCCTACTCATTCCAAAATTTTGACCCGGACAGGATGGCCCGCGCGAGCGGAAGGGACCTCAGGATTTCGCCGAAACACAGCGTCGAGCTGCTCAGGGAGATAAGGGGCATGATGCTCAACGACGCCCTCAAGTACCTCGACGACGTCATAGCTCTCAAGAGACCGGTTCCGATGAAGCGCTTCAACGACAGCCAGGGCCACAAGCCGGGCAAGGGCTTCGGCCCCGGAAGGTACCCGGTCAAGGTCGCGAAGGCCGTCAAGAAGGTCCTCCTCAACGCCAAGAACAACGCCGAGCAGAAGGGCCTCGACCCGGACAGGCTCAAGATAATCCACGCGGCTGCCCACCGCGGTCCAGTGCTTCGCGGTTACATCCCGAGGGCCTTCGGAAGGGCAACGCCGTTCAACGAGCAGACGACCCACATAGAGATAGTCGTCGAGGAGATTAGGAGGTGAGACCTTTGGCCATCGAGAGATACTTCATCAAAGAAGGCGTTAAGGAGATGCTCATTGATGAATACCTTGAGAAGGAGCTGAGAAGGGCCGGATACGGCGGTCTCGACATAAAGAAGACCCCCCTCGGGACCAAGGTCACAATCTTTGCAGCGAGCCCCGGCTACGTCATCGGCAGGGGCGGAAGGCGCATCAGGGAGCTCACCAGGATACTCGAGAGGCAGTTCGGCCTCGAGAACCCGCAGATCGAGGTTGAGGAGATCAAGAACCCCTACCTCAACGCCAAGGTTCAGGCGGTGAGGCTTGCCCAGGCCCTCGAGAGGGGCATCCACTTCAGGAGGGCAGCTTACTCGGCCATCAGGGCCATCATGAGGAACGGGGCGAGAGGTGTTGAGATCCGCCTGAGCGGAAAGCTGACCGGCGAGAGAGCAAAGAGCGTCCGCTTCTACCAGGGCTACCTCGCCAAGGTCGGAAACCCGGCCGAGACGCTCGTCAGCAGGGGCTACGCCCAGGCCAAGCTCAAGCTCGGTGTCATAGGGGTTAAGGTCTCGATCATGCCGCCCGACGCAAAGCTCCCGGACGAGATAGAGATCAGGGAAGTTGTCGAGGAAGAGGTGAGCACCAATGAAGCCGAGTGAAATTAGGGAGATGGGCATTGAGGAGATTGAGGAGAAGCTCAGGGAACTGAGGTTAGAGCTTGCCAAGGAACGTGGCGTGCTCACCATGGGGGCCTCGCTTGAGAACCCCATGGTCATCCGCAACCTCAGGCGCGACATCGCGCGCCTGCTGACAATAAAGAAGGAGAAGCTTAGGGAGAAAAGGTGAGGTTAGGTGCCGAGGATCGTTAACCCTCTGGATGAGATGCTCTTTAAGGAAGTCCTGAAGGAGCAGCAGAGGATAAGGGTTTATATTGAGAAGGCCAGGTACGGGAAGCTCAAGACCATAATCGAGGGAATAGACGAGAAGGAGTTCGACCTCGAGGAGATCGCAAAAAAACTGAAGGCGAAGTTAGCATGCGGCGGAACGGTAAAGAAAGGAAGGATAGAGCTCCAGGGAGACCACAGGGACCGTATCAAGAAGCTGCTCGGAGGCCTTGGATTTTCAGAGGAGCTCATCGAGGTCGAGTGACTCAGAAAAACATAATCTGGCACGAGCTGATAGGCCTGAAAGCAAAAATTATAAGGGCATCTCATCCAGAGCTGGTTGGCCTCGAGGGCTACGTCCTGGACGAGACGAGAAACACCCTCGTGCTGGCAGGAGAGAGGGTGTGGGTAATACCGAAGGACGTGGTGTGGCTCGAGTTTGAAGTTGACGGTAAGAGGATCCAGATCAACGGAAAGGAACTGGTTGGAAGACCCGAGATGAGATTGAAGAAGAGGTGGCGGAAATGAGAGAGATTGGATTGAGAGTTCAGCCTCCCGCTGAGAAATGTGATGATCCCAACTGCCCCTGGCACGGGCGCCTCAAGATACACGGCAGATACTTCGAGGGCATAGTCGTCAGTGACAAGGGTAAGAAAACCGTGGTCGTTGAGAGGCAGTACTACCACTACCTCAAGAAGTACGAGCGTTATGAGCTCAGGAGGAGCAAGGTTCACGCGCACAACCCCGACTGCATTGACGCCAAGGTCGGCGACAGGGTTCTCATAGCCGAGACCAGGCCGATAAGCAAGACCAAGAGCTGGGTTGTTGTTGCAGTCACTCAGAGGGCCGGCGAGAGGTGATCTAAATGGCGAAGAAGGGTGCTGGTGCAACCAGGGGAATTAGTCCCGTTAGACCGACTCGCGCTCTGCCAATAGGAGCTTACCTTAAGGTCGCCGACAACAGCGGCGCCAAGGTCATCCAGATTATAGGCGTCGTCGGCTACAAGGGAACCAGGAGGAGGCTCGCCTCCGCTGGCGTTGGTGACATGGTCGTCGCCACCGTCAAGAAGGGAAGGCCCGACATAAGGCACCAGGTCGTCAGGGCCGTCGTCGTCAGGCAGAGGAAGGAGTACAGAAGGCTCGACGGCATGCGCGTCAAGTTCGAGGACAACGCGGCGGCGATAGTCACCCCTGAAGGCGTCCCGAGGGGAACCGAGATCAGGGGTGCCATAGCGAGAGAGGCTGCCGAGCGCTGGGTAAGGCTCGGTAGCATTGCGAGCATAGTGCTGTGAGGTGAGAGAGATGAAGTTGGATAGTAAGCAGCCGAGAAAGCAGAGGAAGTTCCTTTACACTGCTCCCCTCCATCTCAGGGGCAAGGTGATGAGCGCAACCCTCAGCCCGGACCTCAGGGAGAAGTACGGGATCAGGGCTCTTCCCATACGCGAGGGGGACAAGGTGAAGATAATGCGCGGTGACTTCAAGGGCAAGGAAGGGAAGGTCGCCGAGGTCGACCTCAAGAGGTACAGGATTCACGTGGAGGGAGTCACCCAGAAGAAGGTCGACGGTACAGAGGTGTTCTACCCGATTCACCCGTCGAACGTCATGATAGTCGATCTGAACCTCGAGGATGAGAGGAGAGAGAAGATAATTAATAGGAGGGCTGGCTGATGGCGAGGAAAGGAGCAAAGAGGCACCTTAAGAGGCTTGCCGCCCCGAGTCAGTGGTACCTTCAGAGGAAGAGCTACAAGTGGGCGGTCAGGCCGAGACCGGGACCGCACAGCATGAAGACCTCGATACCGCTCATCTACATAGTCAGGGACTACCTCGGCTACGCCAAGACCGCCCGCGAGGCCAGGAAGATCCTCAACGAGGGCAAGGTTCTCGTGGACGGCCGCGTTAGAAAGGACTACAAGTTCCCGGTTGGAATAATGGACGTTGTCTCAATCCCCGAGACTGGAGAGCACTACAGGGTTCTCCCGAACAGGATCGGCAAGCTCATACTCCACCCGATAAGCGAGGAAGAGGCCAAGCTCAAGCCCCTCAGGATAAGCAACAAGCGCATGGTCAAGGGTGCGAAGGTTCAGCTCAACCTCCACGACGGAAGCAACCACCTCGTCACCATGGACGAGAAGGACAAGTACAGGACTGCCTACACCGTTCTCATGAAGGTCCCGGAGAGGGAGGTCGTCGAGGTCATCCCGTTTGAGGTCGGCGCCTACGTCTTCGTTACCCAGGGTAAGAACGTCGCGAGGAAGGGTAAGATCGTCGAGGTCAGGCAGTTCCCGATGGGATGGCCGGACGTCGTCACGATCGAGGACGAGAACGGGGAGCTGTTCGACACGCTGAAGGAGTATGCGTTTGTCATTGGAAAGGAGAAGCCGGAGATTTCCCTTCCGTGAGGTGAGATGAGATGGAAATCAACAGAGAGGCCATACTGGCGGACTGGGAAGCTCACCCGATGAGAAAGCCCAGGATCGCGAAGGTCACGATAAACATCGGCGTTGGCGAGAGCGGTGAGAGGCTTACCAAGGCCGAGACCATGCTCGAGAGACTCGTCGGCCAGAAGCCGATAAGGAGGCGCGCCAAGCAGACCAACAGGGACTTCGGAATCAGGCGCGGTGAGCCGATAGCCGTCAAAGTCACCCTCCGCGGCAAGAAGGCCGAGGAAATGCTCAACAGGCTTCTTGAGGCAGTTGACAGGAAACTCAAGGCGGGCAACTTCGACGAGCACGGCAACTTCTGCTTCGGCATCGAAGAGCACATCAACATCCCCGGAGTCGAGTACGACCCCGAGATAGGAATCTTCGGAATGGACGTCTGCGTCACCCTCGAGAGGCCGGGCTTTAGGGTTGCGAAGAGGAAGAGGCAGAGGAAGAAGATACCGACGAAGCACAAGCTGACGAAGGAAGAGGGTATTGTCTTCGCTATGGAGGAGTTCAAAGTCCAGGTGGAGGGATTGTGAGATGGCGAAGGCTGATTACAACAAAAGGAAGCCCAGGAAGTTTGGTAAGGGCGCGAGAAGGTGCATGCGCTGCGGACAGTACGGCCCGATCATCAGGATACACGGACTCATGCTCTGCAGGCACTGCTTTAGAGAGATAGCCCCCAAGCTGGGCTTTAAGAAGTATGAGTGAGGTGAGAGGAGATGACTCTACTTGATCCGCTGGCGAACGCTCTCTCCCACATAACCAACAGCGAGAGGGTCGGAAAGAAGGAGGTCTACCTCAAGCCGGCCTCCAAGCTCATTGGAGAGGTTCTCAGGATAATGCAGGAGAACGGATACATCGGCGAGTTCGAGTTCATAGACGACGGAAGGGCCGGAATCTACAGGGTGCAGCTGATAGGCAAGATAAACAAGGCCGGCGCAATAAAGCCCCGCTTCCCGGTCAAGGCGAGGGAGTTTGAGGCCTGGGAGAAGAGGTTCCTCCCGGCGTTCGAGTTCGGTATCCTCATCGTCTCGACCTCCCAGGGCGTCATGACCCACAAAGAGGCCATCGAGAAGGGAATCGGGGGCAGGTTGATAGCCTACGTCTACTGAGGTGAGAGCGATGCCGATAGATGCGTGGGTTAGGGAAGAGGTTGAGATTCCAGAGGGCGTTGAGGTCACCGTTGAGGGGGACGTCGTCAAGGTCAGGGGCCCCAAGGGTGAGGTTGAGAGGGAGCTCAAGTACCCGGGCGTTCAGATCTTCACCGAAGACGGTAAGGTCGTGGTCTTCAAGGAGTTCCCGAGGAAGCGCGACATAGCAATAGCGAGGACGTTCAAGGCCCACATAGCTAACATGATCAAGGGCGTCACCGAGGGCTTCACCTACAAGCTCAAGGTCGTCTACAGCCACTTCCCCATGACGGTCAAGGTCCAGGGTGACGAGGTAGTGATAGAGAACTTCCTCGGTGAGAAGAACCCGAGGAGGGCCAAGATACTTCCGGGAGTCACCGTCAAGGTCATGGGCAGCGAGGTCATCGTCGAGGGCATAGACAAGGAGAAGGTCGGTCAGACCGCCGCGAACATCGAGCAGGCTACGAGGATAACCAAGTGGGACAGGCGTGTCTTCCAGGATGGAATTTACATAGTTGAGAAGGCTGGTAAGCCGATAAAGTTCTGAGGTGTGAGAAATGAACGAGAAGGCGAGACTCCTTAGGATAAGGGCGAAGATCAAGAGGAAAAAGCCCCGCTTCCTCAGGCAGGAGTGGTGGCGCTATCCGAAGTTCAAGAACAACCCCAAGTGGCGCAGGCCCAAGGGAATCGACAGCAAGATGAGGCTCAAGAAGAAGGGCAAGGCCCGTTCACCGAGCATAGGCTGGAGCTCACCGAAGGCCGTTCGCGGGCTTCACCCGAGCGGCTACGAGGAGGTCCTCGTCCACAACGTCAAGGAGCTTGAGGCGATAGACCCGACCAGGCAGGCCGCGAGAATAGCCGGGACCGTAGGCGCAAGGAAGAGAGAGGCCATAATGGCGAGGGCAAAGGAACTCGGTGTGAAGGTACTCAACCCGTGAGGTGAGACTCATGCTCAGGATGCAGAGGAGAATTGCAGCTGATCTGTTGAAGTGTGGTGAGAACCGGGTCTGGATAGACCCCGAGAGGATTGATGACGTCGCAGCCGCCATCACGAGGGAGGATATAAAGAGGCTCATCCACGATGGCGTCATCAAGAAGAAGCCCATAAAGGGTCAGAGCAGGGCCAGGGCCAGGGCATTCCAGGA
>Ga0256843_1000835_pt1 | contig 25382 bp, 13 predicted proteins | sample AlvinellametaG_FD_191572 | JGI IMG/M metagenome (GOLD analysis project Ga0256843, IMG submission 191572) | Pompeii worm associated microbial communities from hydrothermal vent at the East Pacific Rise, Pacific Ocean - Alvinella | ecosystem: Host-associated > Annelida > Integument > Unclassified ... | reverse complement strand
CATGACTAACTACTCATATATCAAATAGAAATTTATGCCAAAATCTTGCATATAATAGGTGAAGAACAGCATGTTCAGCTCAACCAACATATGAATCAACTTGTCCCCAGTATTTTTCTACTTCTGGATCTACTAGTTTATCTGGATTTGTTGGATCCATATATCTTAGATAATACCAACAACTTCCTCACCATTGTGGCATTGTATTTGTTTCTCTTTTTCAAGTTAAGTTTTCAGCTAATTTAATATTCACAAAATTATCTACTTTTGCAAGAGGTGATTGTCCATCTCATGCTGGTGCAAAATCTTCTACTTCAGGCAATTCAAGTGGTAAACTATAGTCGCAAACTATTTTTCAGTATATTCAGTCATATATTTTACTAAATACTTTTCAATTTATTATTAATTCCCTAACCATTCAAGAATGATGACATACAGCTCATTTTGTATCTTCTCATTCTAGGGCTTCTCTTTTTAATATATATGCTTTATTTTTGTCTTTGGCATCTTTTATATCTGAAATATGTTCTAGTTGTTTTATTTGAGGAATTTCAAGATGAATTAATGGAATTGGTTCACCCCAATATCTTTGTCTAGAAAATAACCAATCTCTAAGTTTATAATTGATTTTTCTAGTTCAAAATCATTTTTTTTCTGCATATTCTATTAATTTTTCTTGAGCTGTTTTGCTGTCTAATCAGTCAAATTCTCAAGAATTTACTAATATTCAATATTCAGTAAATGCTTTTTCTCATTCGTAAAACCATTTCCAAAAATCTATATGTCAATTCCAAGTAATTTCTTTTAGTACATCTTCTTTTTTAACCCATTTGATAGTATGTTTTCATTCATCTATTTCTGATTTTACTTGATTATTAGAATTTAATTTTACATGAAATACTCTTCATATACATTCTTGATTTTTATTTTTATTTGCTCTAAATCATAAACTTTTTGCATATGATAAATTAACATCTCATATTATTTCAAAGTCAGTAAATCAAGTTTCTTCTATTATTTCAGCTTTAACAGCTTCAATTTCAGATTGTCATTCTTCAATTCAACCTCAAACTAAATGAACATGTACTCAGTTAGAATGATTTTCTGTTTGTAATAATATTTCTCATTTATTATTTTCAATAATAACATCAATAGTTTTTCTTTTTAATGTTTCTACATCTTTTCTAGGAGCATCTACTCACGTATACTTAAAGTTTTTAGCTATACTTTGAACTATTGGTAAATTATATTTTTTTGCAAAAGCAAAATCTCTTGTATCGTGTGCTGGCACTGCCATTACAGCTCATGTACCATAGTTTCACAATACATAATCTCAAATCCAAAGTGGAACTTCTTTTCAGTTAAAAGGATTTATTACATAACTACCTGTAAAAACTCAAGTTTTTTCTTTATCATCTTGTGTTCTATCTTGATCTGATTTTTTACCAGCTTCTTCTATATATTTTTCACAAATTTCTCTTTGTTCTGGAGTTATAAAATCATTAACTGATTTATGATCAGGAGCTAAAACAGCATATGTTATACCAAAAACTGTATCTATCCTCGTAGTATAAACTGAAATAGATTTTGTTTCATCGTCTGATTTTTTCATTTCAAATTCACATCATTCTGATTTACCAATCCAGTTTCTTTGCATCTCTTTTATTCATTCTGGCCAGTCTAACTTGTCTACATCTTTTAATAATCTATCAGCATATTTAGTAATAGCTAAAACCCATTGTCTAATTTGTTTTTTTTCTACTTTTGTACCACATCTTTCGCATGTAAAATCATTTAATACTTCTTCATTTGCAAGACCAGTTTTACATGATGGACAATAATTTATAGGTAAATCTTGTTCATAAGCTAATCCTTTTTCAAATAATTTTAGGAATATCCATTGTGTCCATTTATAATACTCTGGATCAGTTGTATTAACTTCTCTATCCCAGTCATAAGAAAATCATAGGGCTTTAATTTGTTTTCTAAAATTGTCTATGTTTTGTTTAGTTGTAACACTTGGGTGTGTTCATGTTTTTATAGCATAGTTTTCTGCAGGTAATCAAAAAGCATCCCATCCCATTGGATGAAGTACATTATATCCTTTTGTTGTTTTATATCTGGCTATGATATCATTAGCTGTCATTCATTCAGGATGTCCAACATGAAGACCAGCACCTGAAGGGAAAGGAAACATATCTAAAGTATAATATTTTGGTTTTGAAAAATCATTTTCTACTTTAAAAGTATTATTTTTTTCCCAATAATTTTGCCATTTTTTTTCTATATCTTTGTGTATATACATTTGTCTATTAATAAATATGTAATTATCTGCTTTACTATATAAAAAAAAGCTAAAAAATCTAGCTTTTTTTGAGTTTTGTTTGATTTAAGTTTAAGATGGTTTATAATAAAATCAATTTAATAAAATAATTTAAAATTATGTTTAATAAAATATTAGTTTTTTGATGAATAGCATTAAGCGCTATTCTTATAATAGAAAATATAGTACAACCTAATCCAGCACTTATATTTATTAGTTATAGCTCAGCATGGATGCTAAGTGTTGTCTCTATTATTATTTGAATGGCAATGTGATATTGAGTTAAATTAATGTTTGATGATAAATGACACGATGATGATAATTATGACTTTTAACTTTTTTTAAAAAAAATTTGTTTATTTGTGTATTATACTTAATATATGGAATATAATTTATTATTAATAATTTAATTTATGAAAAATATAAATAAATATTTTTATTATTTAGTTTCTTTCTTAACTATAGGTTTATTGGCTTCTAATAAAGTATTAGCTGCACCTAGTTATAATACTAGTACTTCTACATCTGCTGCAGAAAATTCTAGTAATGTAGGTGATTTAGAAACATGAGCTAATTCTATTATAGGAAATTTTTTAAATATTATTTATTTTTTGATTACTATTTACGTTTTCTGGTGAGCATTTAATATATTAACTGCTTGAGAAGATGAAGAAAAAGTAAAAAAATGAAAAACTATTATGATACATGCTGTTGCATGATTCGTTGTTGTTTATTTAACAGGTTCTATTGTTAAATTTATATTTGCTTCAATTACAACTACAGCAGGTGCTTAATTTTAAAAAATGTTACTTTTATAGTAACATTTTTTAAAGATTATATTTATTAAGTATACATATAATATGAACTATATTAGGTTATTATTTTTATTTAGTTTGATCTTTTTATCTTTTTACTTTGATGTTTCTGCTGATTTTTTTTGAACAGATAAAGCTAAAGAAATAATATGAACTACTGATGATTTAGAAACTGCATGAAATAAAATAATAGGGAATTTTTTAAATATTATTTATTTTCTAATTACTATCTTTGTTTTTTGGTGAGCATTTAGTATATTTACTGCTTGAGAAGATGAAGAAAAGGTGAAAAAATGAAAAACTATTATAACTCATACTATATTATGATTTATAATAATATTCTTGGTTTGAGCAATAGTTAAATTTATATTTGATTCAGTTACTAAATAAAAATCTAAAGATTTATCTTTAGATTTTTTCATTTTTTTAATAATAATATAATGAATAGAGTAGAATTTTTAAAGGAGCTTAGGCAATTTGGAATTGAAAATACTGTTCCAAACATAAGTGATGTAAATGTAAAATTTTTAGTGGATTTAATAAAAATTTCTAAAACTAAAAAAATGTTAGAAATATGAACAGCTAATGGTTTTAGTTGAATTAATTTTTGAATAGAATTAGAAAAAGTTTGATGAAAGTTAATTAGTATTGATTTTTCTGAAAAAAGTCATTTAGAAGCATTAGAAAATATTAAAAAAATATGACTTGAAAATACTATTTCATTAATTTTATGAAATGCTTTAGATGAAATTCCAAAACAAGAAGATAATAGTTTTGATTTTATATTTATTGATGGAATGATGAGGAGATCTAAAGATTTTTTAGAGTTATCATGGCCAAAACTAAAAGATGGATGAATTATTATAATAGACGATGTTATAAAATTTAGAGAAAAAATGGTTTGATTATGGGAATATCTAGAAGAAAAAAATATAAGTTTTAATGTATTACCAATCGATGAAGATGATTGAGTAATGATGATAGTAAAATAATTTAAAAAATGAAATATATAATAAAAATATCACCTGAAATAACAATTAAATCAAAGCCAGTTAGAAAGCAATGTCTTTTAATGCTTAAAAACAATATAAAGAAACATTTTGATTTTAATGATATTAAGGTAAATGTTACATGAAATCGGGATAGATTAAATCTTGAATGAAGTAGTGATAAAATAACTAAAATATTAAGTCAAATACCTTGAATAGCTCACTTTATGGAAGTTGAGACTTTTGCTTTACCTGAAAATAAAGATGAAATTTTCCATTTTGTTTATGAAAAGGCAAGAGATTTTTATTTAGATAAAATAGAATGAAAAACTTTTGTTGCAAGAGTTAAAAGAACTTGAACTCATGATTTTAAGTCAATAGATTTAGAGAGATATGTTTGAGGATGATTATTAAAACATGCTAAAAACACAAAGGTTCAAATTAAAAATCCTGAAATAACAGTAAATATTGAAATAAAAGACCAAAAAGTGCATATTGTTAAATATAGAATTGAATGAATAGGAGGATATCCTATTGGATTTCAAGATAAAGTTTTAAGTCTCATTTCTGGTTGATTTGATTCATGAGTAAGTACTTATTCTATGATGAAAAGATGATGTGAGGTTGATTATTTATTTTTTAATTTATGAGGTTCTGCTCATGAATTATGAGTAAAGCAAGTTTCTTATTATTTATGGAAAACTTTCTCTGTCCCACATAAAAGAGCTAGATTTATAACTGTAAATTTTGAAGAAATAATAGCTGAATTATTAACAAAAGTAAATCATAGATTTAGGTGAATATTGCTTAAAAGATTTATGTTAAAAGCAGCATCAATGGTATCTGAATGACATTATTTTGCACTTGTTAAATGAGATAGTTTATGACAAGTTTCTAGTCAAACACTTAAAAATATGCATGTAATTGATAAGGCTAGTGACAATCTTGTTTTAAGACCTCTTATCGCTGATAATAAGCAAGAAATAATAGATGTTGCTAGTAAAATAGGTACATATAATTTCGCATGTAATATGCCAGAATATTGTTGAGTGATTTCTGATAAACCAGCTACATGAGCTAAATTAGAAGATATTTTAGCTGAAGAAGAAAATATATTAGAAGAAGTTTTAGTTAGAGCCGTTGAGTGAAGAAAAACTGAGTTTGTTAGAAATATGATGGAAGAGTATAAAAATAAAGATGCTACAGAAATTGAAGTTGCGTTTCTTCCAGGTAATGAAGAGATAGTTATAGATATTAGAGAAGAAGCTGATATAAAAAAAGATAAATTAGTTTTAGAAAACGTAGAAATATTAGAAATTCCATTTTTTGAAATAAATCATAAATTTAAAGATTTAGATCAAACTAAAGATTATTTATTGTATTGTGATAAGTGAGTTTTATCAAACCTTCATGGTTTATACTTAAAAGAAAATGGTTTTGATAATATTAAAATTTTTAGACCTTTAAAATCGGAATCTAAATGTAATATTTAATTATATTTTTCATATAAAGTTTTTAACAAAAATTAGTATAAAAATCTTGTAAATATACAAAAAGAACTATAATTATTTCACTTTTAGAAAATAAAATAAAACATGAACAAAAAATCAATTTTTGCATCTTTCACTTCAATAATACTTTTTAGCTTATTATTTTCATTTACACTAGTTTATGCTAGTGCGTCAATGTTTAATTCTAATACCAATATAGTATTTAAATTATCAGAAAATATATTTTTAGATTCAATTTCATTGAATAAAACACAAATAATGTTTGAATCAGGAAAAGATTTAACTAAATATAAAATTAAATCTGAATGTGATATCTTTTCTAATTTAAAATATCATAATTGAGACAAGTATTTATTTGAAATTAACTTTTTTAATAATAATTGTGAAAACAATAACCTTGTTCTAGTTGATGAAAATAATCAAATAGAAAAACAATTTAATTTAAATATTGTTAGAGAATATAAAGCATTATCTAATTTGTTAGATATTAAAACTAGTGAATTAGAATGATTTAAGAAAATATTAGATGATAAAGTAGATAAGTACAAAAAATATAAAAATTATGATCCAAAAATAGAGAAAAATTATTATAAATTCTTGAAAAATAATAGACTATTAAAAGAATCAATTTATAATGCAAATCTTGTAAAAAATATTTTAGAAAAAAGAAATGAAAAATATTTGGTTCCATTAGCAGGTCGCAAATTGCCTACAATTTCAGCTAAGGTGCCAAATTCATGAAGAGGTTATAGGTCAGATTATACAGATGGAATTCATCACTGATGGGATATTGATTGAAATTTTTGAGAACAAATATTAGCTATAGATGATTGAATAATAGTTAGGGTAGTTAATGATTTTAGATTCGATGATTTAAATGAAATTAAAAGATGAGAAAATTTAAGTAATGAGGATAAAATTAAAAATTTAGATATTTTAAGATGAAATCAAGTTTGGTTAAAAACTATGAAAGGAGATGTAGTTTTTTATAGTCATTTAAATGAAATTTTTACAAATATTGAAGTTTGAGAAGTTATAAAAAAATGACAACCAATATGAACTATTTGAATAACATGAGTTCCAGATAAAAATTATAAAGATTTTCATATACATTTTCCAATACAGGTAAATCCTCATGATAAAAATATGGTATGAAAATATGATATGGAAGATTATTTAAAATGGGATTGGTTATTTAAAGGGAAAAGTATAAATGAAATTTTAAAAGATCAATATTCTGTATTTGAAAGTTAATAAATATTATGAAAAAAAATAACTTAAATAATCAGATTACTAAAAATAAAAAGGCTTATTTTGACTATGAGATAATTGATAGCTGGGAAGCTTGAATTGAATTAAAATGATACGAAACTAAAAGTATTAGGTATGGTCATGTTAATTTAAAATGAGCTTTTATTGTGGTGATAAATAATGAGTTATATATAAAATCTATGCATGTTTCTGCATGGAAAGCTTTACCAAATAGAGAGACTATTGATACAGAAAGAGATAGAAAAATTTTTCTTCATAAAAAAACTATTAATTATTTAGAAGGGAAAAGTAGAGAGGCTGGATATTCAATTATTCCTTTAGAATTATATTTTGTCTGAAGTTTAATAAAGCTTAGAGTGTGATTAGCTAAATGAAAAAAAGCTTATCAAAAGAAGCAAATACTAAAAGAAAGAAGTATGGACCGTGAAGCAAAAATAGCTATGAAAAAATTTATATAAAAAATCAACTTTTAAAAGTTGATTTTTTGTTTTTTTAGCTATAATTAGACAAATTAATAATAAATAAAAATTATGTTAGATATAAAAATTATCAGAAATAATCCTGATTTAGTAAAAGATAATATTAAGAAAAGAAATTTAGATTTAGATCTAGATATGTTTTTAAAAATAGATGCTGAAAAATTAGATTTATTAGTAAAAGTAGATGAATTAAGGGCTACAAAAAATAAAGTAAGCAAAGAAATACCAACTCTTTGAAAAGATGAAAAGCCAGCAAAAATAGCTGAAATGAAAAAGCTTTGAGAAGAATTAAAAGCACTTGAAGAAAAACAAAAAGAAGTAGAAAAAAAATGGAAAGAAATATATTATAAAATCCCAAATTTATTAGATGAAACAGCAGCAGTTTGAGATACTGATGAGGATAATATAGTGGTAGATACTTTTTTAGAACCAACTAAGTTTGATTTTGAACCAAAAGCTCATTATGAAATATGAGAAAAAAAATGATGGATAGATACTGAAAAAGGATCAGAAGTTAGTTGAGCTAGATTTTGGTATTTAAAAGGGGACCTAGTTTTATTACAATTTGCTCTTATAAATTATGCTATGAGTAAATTAGTAGCTAAATGATTTAATCCTATATTACCACCAGTTTTAGTTAGGGAAAAAGCAATGTTTGGTACATGATTTTTGACTGACCAAACTGATTGACTTTATAGAGTAAATCCTGATGATGATGATTTACATTTAGTATGAACTTCTGAAGTACCAGTTACTAGCTATCATTCAGATGAAGTGTTAGATTTAGAAAAACCACAAATGTATGTGGCTTATTCTTCTTGTTTTAGAAAAGAAGCATGATCTGCATGAAAAGATATGAAATGAATTTTAAGAGGACATCAGTTTGATAAAATAGAAATGGTTACTTTTTGTAAACCAGAAGAATCACAAAAAATGCATGATTTCATGATAGGAATAGAGGAAGATGTATGGAAATGATTAAAAATACCTTATCAAAAATTAAATGTTTGTTCTGGTGATTTATGAAATCCAGCTATGAAAAAATATGATATTGAAGCATGGATGCCAGGACAAAATAAATATAGAGAAGTAACTAGTTGTTCTAATATTTGAGAATTTCAATCTAGAAGATTGGCTATAAAATATAAAGATGAAGAAAATAATTTAAAATATGTTCATACTTTAAATGGTACAGTTATCGCAATGAGTAGATGTATGATAGCAATAATTGAAAATTATCAAACAGCTGAGGGTAATGTAAAAATACCAGAAGTATTAGTTCCATTTATGGGTTGAAAAACAGAAATATAAAATATATAAAAAGTCGCATTAAAATGCGGCTTTTTTGTATACAAAAATAGTACAAAAAATCTTGTAAATTTAACATTTTTTAATAAAATGTTAATAAGTGATTATTCTTTGTTTATCTGTCAAACTATAGTTTTATGCAATATACTAAAATACAAAAATCTTTATCAAGTTTGTTATTATTTTCAATGTTTTTTAGTCTAACCTTTAGAATCCCTTTTTTTGATTTTAAGGTTTTTGCATGAAGCTCTGAATATTATAATTTAGTTTCAATTATTGTAGATGAGGATACTTATGATGAAGTAAAATCAGAAATAAAAAGATATGCAAACGATATTCAAGGTGTTTTAGAAAATACTAAAGTAGTTATTCTTCCTACTCCTGTAAACATACCTTCATTTAATATTGCTTCTCTTAATGAGTCTTTATATTTCAATTGATATAAATGAATAGATAAAACAGTTGATTTTGAGTCAAAATTAATTTGAACTGTATTAGTATGAAATTTTAATTTACCATTAGTTTTTGATTGAAGTAATTCATCAAGAACTATTTTACCTTTTACAGATTTTGAAGATAAGGTTTATATCTATGATCATGCTACAAATAGTTATATTAAAAATAATGATAATCGTGATGGATTAAAATCAGAGATTTGGCATTGAGTTATATCTCCAAATTTTTGAGATATAGATAAAAATATAGAATGATTAAAAGAATATTTTAATAAAAATCATGATTTTTATGTTTGAACTTGAGATTTTCAATTATCAGATTGAATATTAAATTGAGATAAAAATTCTTGAATACCAGATTCATATGAACCATTTGTTTTTTATTATGATCAATTTAGGGAAGAAAAAGGTTTAAATTATACTAATTATAAATGATATGAAGCATATATAAATAATAAAGAAGATATTGTTTATAGTAGATTTACTAAAGAGTTAGCAAATAAAATATCAGACGCTTTATTGTGAACAGCAAATGATAAGATTTGATCTATGGTTAATGATTTATCAGATAAAATAGATTGACTTTGAGATGAATCTCCTTTTTGAGAAATACCTAGTGATTTGTCTAACTTTGAATCACAATGACCAGAAACAGATAATTCACCTGATATACAAACAAGGTATATTACTGAAAATATGACTAATAAATTTTTAGAAGTATTTGCCAAGGGGGTTATTTGAGAATTTAGAACAGATGTTCATAATGCATGAAGATATAATAAAGTTTGATGAGAAGTTAATGTAGATTTGATTCCATATTTAGTAACAGTACTTGATATTGTAAATGATGGAATTATTCAAGATGTAAATAATGAAATAGAAAATGAAATTGATGATTTAGTTAAAAATTGATTATCAAGAAATATTGCTATTCCTACTTGGTATAGAGATGAAATAAGATGACCAAATTACTGAACATGATATATTTATAATTCTACTAGTTGTTGAAATGAAGATATAAATTATCTTAATTGAATTAATGCTAATAATATAACTAATGCATCAGAATGTAGTATTTATAGAGGTAATACTGAAAATTGATGAAAATTAGTTGAGGCTAATAGATGATTAAATATTAATTTAACAAAACAAGATCATGATAGAATAAATAATAGATATTGTAATGAAAGACTTGTAAATGGCTCTTCTTTAAATTGAATATGGTGAAAAAATAGTCCATTAAATTTAAGTAGAGATAAAGCTAGTTTATGAATAATAGAGTTAGCTGATCATAATGCAAAATGAGCTATTGAACCTTTATTTGATATATGATGATCAAAAGAAAGTAAGGATGCTAATAAAAATCCATCACCACTTGATTGTTTTGATAACAATTTACTTTCAGATTTAAGACAAACATGGTATTCTTCTAGTAATTGAGTTTTATGAGATACTTATTATACATGTAATACAACTTATAAATCTAAAAGTACAGTTTGATCAACAGATTGGTTATGTACTACTGATAATACCGCTTATAGAAATACATTTAATACTAGATATGAAGATTTTTATAAAGCAAACCCTGAAAGAAGCCTTTCAGATATTAATAATTGTGGGACAGATTATATAACTGAATATAATTCTGACAAAACTATTGTTAAACAATATTCTACTATTAAAACTTATGATCTTTTAGGTACTAATTATACTTGTGAAAAGTGAGATTTAATTCAAACATGGAAATTTAAAAAAATTTCTTCATATATTACTCATAAATCTCCAACTTCATCAGAAATAAAATGAGAGATTAAAGCAACTATGACAGAATCTTTACCAGTAGATAAAGATAGATATATAGATTTTATAGGTGTTAAATGAAATTTATTAAAAATAGATTATCCTGCTTTATTTAGGCTTGATATATGAGATAAAACAAAAATTACTTTAGAATCAGTTTCAAAAGCATTAGATGAATCATTAAAAAATAAATCTGATGAAATAAATAGATTAATAAATGAAAATAATCCAAGTTCTTTATCTTGAGTAGATTTAATTTTATATGATACGTTAAAAATTGAATGAAAAAATTATCCAGCAGCTGATTTTGATTTAGTACAATTTTTAAAAGATAAACCAAATAAAACATTTAATGTTTGATGAGAGATTAAAACTATAAGTTATTATGATACATTAGTTTTTGCTATTTATTGGAATAGTTTATCTTCAGTTTCCGCAAAATATGGTGCTATTTTTGATAATTATTTAAATGATAGTTCATCAACTAGTGATAAATATTTTTTACCAAAAAATAAAAAGGAATATGAAATAGCATATTTATGAGCTGATTGAGATGCTAAAAATATGTATATTAAAATGGATCCAGAAGGTAAGGCTGATAATCCTTATGGTGATATTTTATCTAAAAATATAGATTTATCTTCATTACTTTTATGATCAAATATTTGATGAGGTACTTTAGATAATGAGGATTCATTATTTAAGTGTGCTCCACCAGATTGAGTGCCTATTTGGGAATGGATTCCTGCTGTTATGTGTCGGTTGTGAGAAATGATGCCACCAACTATAGGATTATCTGATTGAGAATGTTGACCTAGTTTGGTTGATTTATTATCAGATGATGAAATAGCAGAATTAAATAGCTGTAATTGAGATTTTGATAAAAACTGAATCAATGATTGTGTAGAAAATAAATTATGAGAATGATCTAGATTAGACTTAGTATCTGATAGCGAAAAATATTATTATAATAAAAATGCACAGTTGCAGGCTATTTTTAAAGATAAGAAATGAAAAACTGTTAGTATTCTAAATAATACTAAGGTAAGATTTGAAATAGTAAAAATAGAATGAGCTAAAAATAAAGATATAGATATTTCTGATACAAATAAAGAGATAGTTTATGATGTTAATGACATTTATAAAAATGATTTTGATGTTGTTTGAAAATATGTAAGTTTTCAAAATCTAGATGTAATGATTTCTTCATGAATAGCTAAATATTGAATTTGATTAAAATCAACAGATGCAAATATTTACTTAAAAGCTAATTTAATAATTGAAGATTCTGAATGAAATGAAACAATTTCTATGGAATCTAATGATTTAGTTATAAAAATAAGAGGAGATAGATTATTTAATACTAGTTATAAATTAGAAAATAATGATAATTGATTAAATGTTACTTCTTGATTAAATTATTTAAGAGTAAGTGATAAAACAAATATTTTTATTGCTGATCAAAATAATTGATCTATTGATGATATTAAAAATATTATCAATAATTCTTCACTTGCTAATGAAAAAATAGTTTTATTATTAGATAATATTTCTAGTAGATGAAAAAGTATTGCTATTGATTATCCTTTAAATGTAAAAATAAAGGATAGTAGTAATAAAATACTAACAGAGATGAATCTAAATAAATCAGATTTAAGTCTATTTAAATGAATTACTTGAATTAAAAAAGCAGGTTCATATAAAATAGAAATAACTGACGGGGTTTGATTTAAAACTACTAAAAATATTGAATTCATACCAGAAATTCCACATACAGTAGATACTCATTTAGGTGCTACTATGATGGAAGTAGGTTGAAATGTATCTACAAACTTTATAACTATTTATGATAAATATCTTAATGTTGTTTCAGGAGAATTTTATAATTATGATATAAAAATTGACTGAAGATGAGTTGTGTTTTTAGAAGATGATTCAACTGAAACAAATGGTACTACTTTTGAATGATATAAAATTTTTAGATTAAAATCTAGAAATATAGAATGAAGTAATAAAATAAATGTTACAATTTCTGATTCAAATTGAAATACAATTATTGAATGATCTAGAGACTTAGAAGTATTAGAAAAAATTAATTTTGAAACATCTTTATTATCAGAAGAAATAAAAGTTTGATATAATAAATATAAATTTAAAGTTAGTTTAAAAGATAAAAATTGAGATTTATTAGAAAATTTTGATTCAAGAGTTTATTTTAATGCTAGTCCAGTTTATATAAAAACAACAGGAACATTTACAGAAATAAAATGATGAGAAGCAGAAATAGAATTTGAAACAAAGACTGTAGCATGAAAGGAAGTTTGAATTGAATTTCAAGTTGAATGATTGAATAACATTGTTAAAGATAACATTACTATTCTTCCTGATTCTCCAATGAAGATAGATCTTGTTTTAAGTAAAAATAAGATGGAGGCTTCTTTAGATGCTGATTCTACTCTTTCTGTTGAATTAAAAGATAGATACAATAATGTTGTATTCAATGATAATTCTACCAGAACATATATAGAAATTTTAGATCAATATAGTAATATTATTACTAGTGATAAAAGATTTTGAACAGTTAACTGAGGACAAGATAGTTATAAATTATCTTGAACTCTTAATCCATGAGTAGCTTATTTTAAAGTTTCTACAATACCTTCTTTAGAAAATAATTCTTTTATTATTAAAGATGCGAATGGAGATGTTGAGGTTAAAGGAGTTTGATCAAATGCTTGAAAAATAGAAACATTTTATTTTTGGAATGATGAAAAAATAAAATGAAAAAAATATAATTCTATTTATACAAATTTATTAGGTTCAAATTATTGAGATATAGATGAAGAAAATTATTTAGCATGAAGTTTATTATTTAATAAGGACAATAGAGCTTTATCTGTTACATCTTTATTAAATAATCCGTTTAAATATTCTGATGTAATAAAATTATGAGAATCATGAAATTTAAATGTAATTACTTCTTCAGATGATTTAAGTCAGGATATAATAGTTTCTACTGAATTTGTAAATGATAAAATAGCTTTAAATTTATTTAATCAATCATTAAAAACTTATATTTGAAAAGTTTTATATAATTTTGATGATAATGTTAATTTAGTTGCATGTGATTCTACTATATCTTCTTGTATTGTTAATGATGAAACATCTATATCATTAAAGTCTTTTTCAGATGATTACGATGTTTATTTAGATAATAGGGAGTTAGTCTTTAAAAATATTAATGGTAAAATACTATTTACTATAAAAGAAGATTGAACAATAAATAGAACAGGAATATTGTCTTTTGATTATAATGAAAAAAATATTGGTGATTATCTTTCAATTGATATTAAATCAGGTTTAACAAAAGTTTGAGAAATATGAATAAGTTTTAAGAATGCTCAAACAAGTGTTTCTAGAAATGAAAATTCTTTTGAGGCAAAAATAAATAGTATTAAAAATTCTATATTAGTTTTATTAAGAACTAATTCTTATTGAACCTATACTTCATGAAATATTTATAATAAAAATACTGTTTTTTATTACAATGATCCATTTAAAAATACAAAATCATTAAATTCATTTTCAAAAAGTAATACATATTGAGTTGAAAATTTTGTAAATAAATGAGATATAGGTTGGAAAGAATGAAATAAATCTCTTTTAGAATTTGCTTCTTGAAAATCTGTATGAGAATCTGTACAAGATTATATGAGTTTTTCAGTAATAAATTTATGAGATCCAGTTTTGAGTCTTAAAAAAATAACTAAAAAATTTACAGGAACAGATATAGATAGACAGTTTGATTCAACTATTTGAAAATTACTTTCAACAGATGATAATATATTAGATTATCGTACTTTTGACTATGATAATGATGATAAAACTGACATTGTATTAATAAAAGATAATAAATATTTAAAACTTTTAGAAAATAAAGATATAAGTAATAGATTTCTTAATAAATGAAATTTAGGATTAATTGTAGATTTAGGAGCAGTTGATTTGGTTCAAACTTGAGATTTTACTTGAGATTGATTTGATGATATTTTCTTTGTTAATGATAAATGAAATCCATTTTTATTAAATAATACTAATAAAAATTTTAATAGATATTCATTAATAGAAAATTTTGATTTAAACTGAAAAATAATAAGAGCAAAATCATTTGATATGGATAATGATGGTATTACAGACATTGTTACTTTGGATGATGCTTGAGAAATTAATATATTTTATGGTAAATGAAATTCTATAGAGCCTGATTTTACAAAATTAACACTTTCAAAAGATAATTGAGTAGAATTAAGTTCTGATGTTAGAAATGATAATTGATTATTTTATTTTGATTGATTATATCAACCTAGTTCTAATTCTTCAGAAACAAATGAATTTGATAGAAATTTATTTATTAAATATCCATATTCATCTGAAGAACAAGTTGTTGATTATGAAAAAATATTAAATTGAGAAGAGGAATTACCAGCTAATATTAAATCTATTTATTTAATGAAATCTCAATTTTGAGATTATGCTTGATTAAAAGTTGAAAAAGTTTTTATTGATAGAAATGAATGATTTATAGCTTCTGATGATTTGATAGATGTTAGTATTACTTTAACTAATGTATCAGATGAGACTTTAAATAATATTGTATATGCTGAAAAAGTACCTGAAGTATTTAGTTTAAATGAGAGTTCTATTGATGTATTATGAATAGAAAATCCTGTTATTGAGGAATGAAATCTTTGATATCATTTTATAACACATTGATTTTCATTAAGACCATGAAATCAAATAATAATTAAATATGAAGCAAAGGTTAGACCTATACAATATTGATTTATAGATGTTTGATTATTTGAACAATGAGAAGTATGAGATGACTCATATTGAGATATTATTTTTAAAAATGATAATAAAAATTGTAGTGAAACAGTTGAACTTTTTAGATCATTATGAATTGATAATCCTAGAACTAATACAAGATTATATCAAAAATGATTAAAACAACCAACATGTAACGAAGATAAAGTAAAGTTACCACCTGAATTGGAACAAAACACTATAGATGAAGATTGAAATGGAATACCAGATTATATTGATGAATTATCAGATGTTAATAATCTTTCTAATATACAAGATTATGCATCAGAACAATTAGCAAATATGCAGGCTGATAGTGATAATGATGGTATACCTGATGATGAGGATTTTCTTGAATGAAGTGTCTTAGATTCATTGTTTACTTGAACATCTGAATTTGATTGAACTGATATGGAATGAAGTGTTGCTATTTGATTATGAGAAGATTTACAAAAAGTTGATGCTAAATTGGATAATATACAAGAAGTATTAAACTGACTTAATTGTGGTAATGCTTCATGTTTTGCTTCACCATTAAACTGGGCACCTCTTGCTCCAGGATGAGATCCAGTTTTCATGTGAAAGACTATATGAGATTGATTAAAAATAGATGAGTGACTACCAATAATATCTGCATTAACTTGAATGTGGTATTGACCAATATGGTGACCTTCAATATGGCCAATTTCACCTTTAGGTTATGATACTATGACTTTATGAGCATGAGGTCGGTTATGAATTGATGCATATACAAACTTTTTTAGATTATTTGTAACACCTACTTTAACTTGATGAGTTGGTACAGCTATATGTTTTGGATGATCAGCTAGACTTGCTTGAAATATTATGCCACAATGAGTTTCACCTCTATTTCCAGGATGAAATTGTATTGTTGTTGCTAAGAAATTTATGTGATGTTCTGATGATTGATCAGATTGAGACCCAGCTTCTATATGAACTCCTACATATTCATGAAATTGAAGTTTTTGAATTATAAATTGAAATTGTTGAACAAGTCAAACTGATACTCAAAAAGCAAATGAAAATAATGATATTTTAAAATCATTATTAGAGCTTGATTGATGAAAAGCTGTTAAAGATATATTTGGATATATACCATGAGAATTTTCTGAAGAACCAATAACTCCTTTATTTAACCAATGAGAAAATGATTTTTCTTTAAGCTTAGATTTAACAGGAGATAGTTGAGGAGACTTTTGAGATATTATAAAAATTCAACAACCTAGAATTTCTTCTTTTCCTAGCTGGTTAATGGATTGGGTGACTAGACAAATCGAAGAGATTACAAATAAGCTTACTGACTTTCCAACTGTATTTATAATATTACCAGATTTTAGTTGAGTATTTGATAAAAATTGGTGAGAAACTAGTTGAAATAATGAAAAGTATAATAAAAATGCAGTAACTTTAGATAAAAAAGTAAGTTCATGAAAATGAGATATATCTAAATGAGTTACTTCATGAGTTAAAAAAGTAAATTCTTGAATAAAAGAAGCATATGAATTTATAGGTTGAATTCCTTTAGTATATATTGAACAAGAGACAGTTGATATTACTTTACCATGGATTTCTCAAGCTGAAATTGATAAAACAATTTTATTACGGGAAAAAACTTTACAACAACGGGAAGATGAGATAGAAAGAGCAAAAAATGAATGGAGTATGTGAGCTACATGTACTTATAAAGAAGATGTTGAATGAATAGCTAAGGTAAATAATAGTAATCTAAGTGCTGAAGATAAAAAGAAAGCAATAGATAAAATAAAAGAAAATTCAAAAAATACATTTGAAAAATGTAAAAAAGATAATGCTGCATGAACTCATATTAATGCTGATGTTGATTTCTGACTTGATTCTTTAGTTTCATGATTGAGACAAAATTTAGAAGTAATAAGAAGTTATAAAGAAATTCCAGAAAAAATTAATAAATTAATAAATGTTAAGGAAGATTATTTAGAACAAATTTTATGTAATATAGAATCAATATCTAATATATTAGGTTGACGGATTTGAAAGAATTGAGATAGATTTAAAGCTTGGGTAGAATTATATATATTAATTAAAGCAGTATTAAAATCTTGGCAATTATTAATAGATGTATTTATAGACTATGAAACAGAATGTCATGAATGTAAAAATGAAAGACAAGATGCTTTAGATGAAGAATTTAGTTTAATAGATTTTATAGTTCCACAAATACCTATTATTAGATTTCCTAAATGGCCTGATATTATTATAGATTTACATAATATAAGAGCATGATTAAGAGTTGCATTACCAGAATTTTCAATTAATACTAAGCCAATATTATTACCTACATTGCCTAGTTTAAAATTACCTTCTGTTCCAAATGCTAATATTTCATTAACTTTAGATATTCAAATTCCTGTATTACCAGAAATTGAAATTCCAGAATTACCACCATTACCGAATCTACCAACGGTTGAGTTACCTGATTTACCACCTCCACCAAAGTTACCTAAAATGTTAGCTTCTATTGAGGTTGTACTAGATATAATAAAGCTTATATCTAAAGCAATGTGTATTTTGAAATCATTACCTATTGCTCCAGAATGGAGAGCTTGAGATCAAATTGCATTTTTAACTGAAAGAAGTTGATATTTATGAACTGATTTCTTTGAAGTAAGTATGCCAGAATTTTCATTCCCTTTTATAGATGCTATTGAAGTTACAACTTATGTTAATTTAGAATTTGAAACTGATTTTATAGTTGAATTAGCTAGACAAATAGCTATGCCTATAAATAGTTTTTCTAATGATTTTACAAATATATTTGATATTGCTTTACCTGATTTAGATTTAAGTAATATATTACCAAAAGATATAGATGTTGATGTTACATTATGAGTAGATGATCTTAAAAAAATGGCAAATTGAGATTTTACAGCTATTAATGAACAAGTTGAATGACTTGGAGATATATGAGATGCAATTAAGGATAATTATAATGAAACAAAAGATAGGTTAAGTGAGTGAATAGATAACACTGTTGATAAATTTAATAATAATATTGAAAAAACAGGTGATAGTTTTGATGCTTTGAAGAATATAGATAACAATATTCAAGATGCATATGACTCTAAGAAAGATGAGTTTAATAGTCAATTTGACGGTATATGAGAAAACTATAATGAAATAAAAGATGCATTGGAAGAATGAGTTGATAATATTTGATATAATATTGATAGTGTTAGTAAGAAGGATTTACAATTAGTTTTAGCTAAAAAAGTATGAGCTGATTTTAAATATCTAGCTAATGTATTATCAGAATGACAAAATGATACAGTTACTAATTTAGAATTTAGAAAATTAGTAAATAAAGCACTTTCTTCAAGAAGTGTAACAGATAATCCTAAGATGTCTGAAATATTAGAAGTTTGGGATACTGTTAATAAAATGACTTATTCTAATGAAGATAGATTAATTTCTGAATTACAAAAAACTAATAGAGATAAATTTGATGCTTTAAATGATATTATTAATACTGAAATAATAAAAAATAGAGAACTTAAAAAGAAAGTATCTATGATTTGATCAGATACTATTATTCAAAAAGTATGATTTAATGATGAAGATAGATTTGATTTATATAATAAAACTTTAGATGTATATAATGATAAATTTAAAGAATCTTATAATAAATTATTAAATCCTAATAATTCATTAAATAATGAATTAAGAGAAATGTGAGATGATATAGTTAATAGAATTAAAACACCTCTTGAAAATTATTCTGAATGAATAAAAAAATCTTCAAATTTAATGAGTTTTAATAATAATCTTGTTGCTGCTGATGTTTGAGTAGCTAATTCTGATACTGTTACTGAAAATTCTTGTCAATGACAATTAGATTCAGATTATAAACGTATTTATGAATGAATCTTTGTAATTGAGTGAGATAATTCATATAGATTATTTGATTATATGGATGAATTACAATGAGATGAGGTTATTGAAATTAATGATATTGATTGAGATGGTGATGAAGATATTTTATATTTTGTAGCTAATAAGCTATATTTAAAAGAAAATCTTGAAAATAAAGATATAAAAACTTATGTTATAGAATGACCTATTATTGTAGAATCTTCAGATAATAAATTTTATAATTGAGATATATTTTATGAATCAATTAATAATGCTCATGAAGTATGAAGTGATAATTGAAGTATAAATCTTTGATTTACATCTCCTACTAATAAATTTTTAAATAAATTTAGATTAGCATTTTATGATAGAATTGATAAATATTTAAATGAAAACAATTCTAGTTATAGACCTGAATTTATTAAAAAGGATATAGTTGATGCTATTTCAGATATAGATAATATTACTACAATAGAAACTAATCAATCATATATTAAGAGAAATAATTTAGTATTTATTAAAAATGTATGAGATTTATCTTGAATAAAATTAACTTCTAAAGAGTTAATAGATATTAGCAAAGATATTTGATTACAAACAGTAGTAAATATTAAAAAGTGAACTAAAATATATGCTTGAAAAAATGATTTTACAATTACTTATCTTTTTGATGATACAAATGATAAGACAGAAAAAACTATAAATGTATCAAGTTATACAAATATAGAATTTACTAGAAATATTAAGATTGTTTGAATAAATACAAATGCATATATTGAATGATATGATGATGTAATATATGAATGAATAGATATAAGAAAGGTTTTAAATAAACCATTATCTATATGAACTAAAATTCAATATGTTTGAAATAATTATGAAACTGTTGATACTTCATATATTGATTTAGAATATTATGATTGATCTGAATTATGATTAGATTTCAATAATATTAAAAGTTGGGAATTGTATGATTTATGATTTAGTGAACAAAATTATTCTATTAGAGTACAAAGAGATAACGATTATTATTATGCAAAAATTAATACTTTTAATAATAATGTAGATTGAACCTTATCTAAACAAATTTTGATTGCTCCTCAGAATGAAGCTGATATGAATGCTCCAGAATTAACACTTCCTAATATAAGAATTCCAGTTTATCAAAAATATATTACAGATTTAACTAATGAAATATATGAAGACTCATGAATTTCAAATATTAAAGAAGTTATTATTGATTTTGATTTAACTGTTGATAGTGATTGAGATTGAAATACTAAAAATGATGATGATATAAATTTGGACTGAGAATATAAAGATCAAATTAATATACTTAAAAGTCCAGCTTATCTAAAATTATACTTTAAAGAGTTTGATAAATTATTTAAGAAAAAAATATGAATTACATTGATTGATAGTAATAATAATATCTGATATAAAGAAGTATTATTAGAGGTTTATTCACCAGTACCAAATATTGATTCATATAATAATTGATTAATAAATTGATCTTTAATTCAAGAAAATTTAACAAAAGAACCTATAAATATTTATAGATTTAGAGGAGGAGTTGTTACAAAATTAGAAAATTCTACATGAGCTACTTTTACATATACTAATGATTGAAAGTATTCGTTTAATGTAGTTTCTGAATGAACTTGATTAAAACTATATGATGAAAATAAGAATGAGATTGCATTTATAGATGAAAAAACATGAAAGATAATAATAAAAGATTATTGATTAGAGACAAATGTTTTATCTTCTACAGATATAAAAAATGATTCAGTTTTTCCTAAAATTTTATTAAAAAAAGCTGGAAATGATATTTTTTATGAATACTTAGAATTAAAAGGAGTTAATAAAGTTAAATTTGTTAATACTTTTGAAGAAGTCATAGATAAATGAATTTATTTTAAATTTTCTGATTATACTCATTATAGTTATTATAATGTTCCTGAATGATTAGATTATAATCCATGAGCATTATCTATATATAGAAATACTAGTCCAACTAAAGAAGCATTGTTTACTATTTTTACTGATTGAAGAATAAATAGTATAAATGATGATGATTTTAGTATAAAGTATGATTTCTATTGAAACTATATTGTATTAAAATTATATGATAAAGCTGATTTTTGAAATAGAGAAATTTGACGTATAATGTTTCTTACAGATAGTGAATATATAATGAAATAAAAAAGACTTACATATGTAAGTCTTTTTTATTTCAAATTATAATTTAATAATAGAATAGTTCTATAATATAAATTATTATATAAGTTTAGAGTTTTTCTTTCAGTTCTTGATAATACAGATTTATTGTTTAAATCTTGTATTCTTTCTTTTAATAATACTTCTAATTTATTTAATGTTTCTATGTCTTTATTATATCTATATTTTTTAAAAATAGTTACAATTTTTTCTTTTACTTCTTTTCAATAATCTTTTTCAATTTGAATATTTGTGATAGTAACTTCTCTATATAATTTATGATCTAGGCTGATTGCATTTGTAGAATTGCTAAATGAAAAACTAATTAATAATGATGTAATTAAAAGTAGTATTTTTTTCATAATATGAATATATTTATTTATAAAGTAAATATATTATATATATAAAACTATATTATACAAGCTTTTTTATATTTGACAAGTTACTATATAGTATTCATACAAAAATAAATAATAATACTGATAAATAAGTAGCTTCAAATATATGTAAAAATATATTCATAACCAAAATTGCTACCAATCATACAAAAATAGGTTTAGATTTTTTGTATATGTTTAATAGTATATTTATTAAAATTAATATAAATAAATTAAAGTATATATATCATCATTCAATTAATTGTTGTATAAACCAGCTTTCAGGTATGTAGTATTGTTCTGCAGCTTTAGTTTGTTTATCTACATATATATTCCTATATGCAGGTCATGATTCAGCTAATCATGCTCATAAAGGTTCACTTAAAAATCTATTTATACCTATTTCCATTCTATCAAAATGACCAGTAGTTGATGATGATCTTAAAAAGATATTTTCTACCTTATCATTATATATAAATAATAAAGTTCATGATAACACAATAAATAATGCTATTCAGCTTAAGAATTGTTTTCTATAATTTTTATATATTTGTTTTATGTTCAATAAAAATAATAATCATAATCCAGAAAATATTCATAAAAGAGCTGACCTAGAATAAGTCATTATTATTAATCAAAATAATACTATTAAAATTAATACAATATGGTATTCAAATTTTTTCTTAACATAATGTAATAATATAGATGTATATAGTATTAGAAAAAAAGCCATTTGATTTGGTCAATCAAATATTCAACTAAATCTTTTAATTCATGAATTTTCTAATCAATGATAGATAGGGACACTTCAATTATAAGTCCAATCACTTTGATAATTTACGTATCAAAAACTAAGTAATGTTTGTTCTCATAATCTAAATTTTATTAATATTGATATAAGAAGAGAAGTACTTGAACTTATTAAAAATAGTTTAAATAATTTTTTATTACTTACTTCTAAGAATTGTTTTCAATGTTTAAATATTAGGAAAACTATAAAAAAGATATAATCATATCTTCATCAATATATTATACTATTTATTCACAATCAGTTATATAAAGTAATTAAAATTCAATAAGTAATATATAAAAATATTAAATAATCAATTAATTCAAATTTAGGTTTTATTTTATTTTTAAAAAACTCATAAATTAAACTAAAAAATAAAAGGACAATTAATAATTCTTTTATATAAAATCAAGCTTTAGGGATTCATACTTTTACACTAAAAAATACAGCAAAAAGAACATAAAAAGGTAGTAATATTATTATAGCTTGGGTAAGTAATGTAAATAAATTTTTCTTAAACATATTTATTTGTTTATTTATTTAAAAAAGATAAGAATTAATGATGATTCTTATCTTACTTTTTATACTTTACATAAAATCTATACTTTTTCAACTAATTCTTTTATTCTATTTTCAAATTTAGTTTCTGAAAATAAATTAGCTTGTTTTATACAATTATCTGCTAAATATTTTCATTCATAATTATTATTGTCAAAAAATTTAAATTTTTCTATAAAATCACTTCAGTTTTTATCATTAAAAAACTCTCAAGTTACTCATTTTATAACAGTTTCAGTTAATCATCATCAATTATATGCAAAAATAGGTTTTCATGCAGCCATTACTTCTATAGGTACTATTCAAAAATCTTCTTCTCAAGGAAATATTAGTCAATTACTATTTTGAACTAATGATACTAAATCATCATTATATTTTGCTCATGTAAATACTATATTTTCTTTTGCTAATTTTTCTAGATTTGATTTATAATCTCATTGTCATATAATAACTAGTTTTTTATCAGGCATATTATTAAATGCCTTGATAGCAATATCTATTTTTTTAAATTCAGTTAATGCTGATATTATTATATAATAATTAGAATATTCAGAATTATTTGTTATTTTTTTTCAAAATCTTCAAGTTTCAACAGGTGGATATAGTATTTCTGATTTCTTTCTATAATATTTTGTAATTCTATTTTGAGTATTTTTAGAGTTTGCTAAGCTTATATCAGCTCTTTTACTTGCTATATAATCCCATTGTCTTAGTTTTAAAAATAGTTTATTTATAATATATCATTTTATCCCAGAATTTGCTCAAATATCTTTTTTATATTCGTTTGTCCAGTCCCACATATATCTGGCAGGAGAATGACAATATACTATAAATTTTGTTTCAGGTTTTGTTATAGCTCAATGAGCAAATCAACTAGAACTACAAAGTATAACATGATAAGCAGAAAAGTCTAAGCTTTCTATAGATTTAGCCATGAATGGTAAACACAACCTTTGTTTTTTAGTATAATTATATATTTTATGAGTATTTAAACTAAATACTTGTTTATTTATCATTTTTTTAGGAAATATTTTTCAGCATTTTTTTTCATCATAAATAAGTGTAAATATATCAGCGTCAGGATATATTTTACACCAATTTTCGACTACTTTTTCAGCTCAACCAAGCTTTACAAACATTTCATGTAATATTGCTATTTTCAAAATATTTTTATTAAATAATAAAAGTAAAAACATAGATTTTTTACTTTATATAAAGTAAATATAATTATTTTTTGAAAAAAATGAATTTTATGTTAAAATTTCATGTAAATAATTTATAATAAAACATTTATGTTTAAAAAATTAATACTTCTTTTTTTATTTTTTACTTTTATATTATTTAGTTTTAATGTTTATTGAGAAACTAGCAATTGAAAAGAAACTAAAGATTTAACTAAAGATATTACTAAGGTTGAATTTCAAATAGATGTTGATGATATTTCCCCTTGAATGAATCATATAAAATGAGATACTAATAAAACTATCAATTTTGCTTTAGGTACTATTATTCAAAAGCTTATGATAGGTTTAGGTTCTTTATCTTTACTTATAATGACTGTTTGAGCATGATATATAGTATTACATGGATGACAAGATGAGCTTTTGAATAAATGAAAATCTATATTTATGTCAGGAATATATGCTATGCTTGTTGCACTTAGTTCTTACTATTTGATAGTTATCGTTAGATATGTCCTTTATGCTTAAT
>Ga0256843_1000834_pt1 | contig 25385 bp, 23 predicted proteins | sample AlvinellametaG_FD_191572 | JGI IMG/M metagenome (GOLD analysis project Ga0256843, IMG submission 191572) | Pompeii worm associated microbial communities from hydrothermal vent at the East Pacific Rise, Pacific Ocean - Alvinella | ecosystem: Host-associated > Annelida > Integument > Unclassified ... | reverse complement strand
AGCTATTACAGCTCAAGCAAATTCAAAAATAGCAGCTATCACAATAGCTCAAAAAATAGTAAGAGCTTTTGATCAAACTGCTGGTCATACATTATTAGCTACATCATTAGCTCAAATGTTAATTGCCATATATCCTCAAACAAGTGCAGCAAATAATACAAAATATCTAGTTTCCATAGGAATATCTAGAGTAAATGTAAATGCTCATATAATAAATAAAAACAATAAACTAATTAAGTATTTCATATGTAAAAAATGAATAAATAAATTAACTATTTTGTACCTATATATAGCAATAAAACAAGCCAATGTTTATTTTTGCTTTGACATTTTTAAAATAAATCCCATAAAACATAAAAAAAATTTGATTTTTATTCTTTTTTTTATAGAATACCTCTGCTTCTAAAATCCTCATATACGAGGTAGTTATATAATTATTTCTGTTTTACCCGAAAACAAGTTTGAAAGAATAATTATAAAGCTTACAATCAAGATAATAATTACTAAAAATATAAAAATGGCTAAAGACGTAAAAGGATATATAAAATTACAAATCAATTGAGGACAAGCTAATCCAGCTCCTCCAGTAGGTCCTGCATTAGGTCAATATTGAGTACCTATTCAAGAATTTACATCTCAATTCAACGATCAAACTAAAGATAAAATGGGTGTTAAATTACCAGTTATCATTACAGTTTACGAAGATAGAACTTTTGACTTTGTTGTAAAACAACCACCAATGTCTACTCTAGTAATGGCTAAAGCTAACCTTAAAAAAGGTTCTGGTGTACCTCAAAAGGATAAAGTAGCTCACTTAACTTTTGATCAAGTTAAAGAAATAGCTGAAGAAAAACAAGTAGATTTAAATTCTATAGATTTAGCTGGTGCAATGAAAATTGCTCAAGGTACTGCTAGATCTGCTGGTATTACTACTGATGTTGATGGTATGACTAAAGCTGAAATAGCTGCTAAATTAGCATAATTATTCAAATAAAAAAAGAAGTATTAATTTACTTCTTTTTTCTTGCCTAATTTCTAAAATATATATAATTATCTTACATATAAATATGTTCCCATCGTCTAGTGGTTAGGACATGGCCTTCTCAAGGCTAGGACCGGAGTTCAATTCTCCGTGGGAATACCAATACTATTTATAACATAAAAGCTCTTTAATTAGGGCTTTTTTATTTTTCTATAAATACAACATTTTTTCTATTTTTATTCCATGAAAAGCCTAAAGTATCATCAATTTTAATTTTATCAATTAAATCTACAACATTGTTTATAAAGGAAGTATTAGAAAAAAACAATTCTCATTTATTATTTATTATATTAAATTCACCATTATTACTAAATTTTATACAATAATCTATTCTATCACTTTTATCATATATTTTATCTACATATTCATCAAAAATAAATTTTCATAAAGTAATATCAAATATATTTTCCTTATTATCTTTTTTAATAAATATATAAGGGTCATAAATAGAACTATCATAATAATCATAATTTGAAGCAATTATTTTTTCCTTTCAAGTAATATTATCAATACATATAATAGAATTATCTTTTTCAATAAATAATCCTTTATTACTAGATAAAAAAACTAAATTATTAAATGATTCTACTATATTAAAATCTAAATTTCTTATAGCATTATTTGTAATAAAATAAAATTTATTATTTATAGTATATCAAAATATATCATCAAAAGGTCAATGTAATATTTTTCAGTCATTATCAATAATAAAAAATTCACTTTTTCAATCATCATTAATAGAATAAACCTTAAATAATCAAACTTCTTTATAAAAATAACCAAAATGAAACTTTTCTTTATCTATTGGCAATTCTTCAAACATCAATATTTCTTTTAATATGTTATCACCTTTAAATAATTCTCTAAAATTAACTTTTTCTTTATTTATTTTTTTTATTATTCATAATAAATCACTATTATTAATTAAATTATTACTAATATCTTCTGATTTATCTAAATTTAAAAAATAATCTAGTGCATTTTTAAAAAGTATATTTAATTCTTCATCTAATATAGATATTTCTCCTCATATATTACATATATAATATGTTTGTTCAGTTCACTGATATTCATCAATAGAATCAAAAGAATGCTCAAACATTTCTTTCCCTTCTATATTAATAAAATTATATCATTTTATTATTTTTTTAGATATAATATTACCTTTACTAAATCAATGTTTCTCATAAGAATATCATTTTCAATAAGCTTCTTCTTTTTCAAATCAAGATATATCTATAAAAGCATATCATTTACTATTAAAATCTGATATATTTTTATTAATAAATTTTTTAAATATAAATTCCCCCTTTTTATTTAAAAAATTTATATTATATGGTTGTACATCTTTATCTTCAGGTTTTGAATATTTTCATAATTCTTTTTTTAATATTTTTACTTTTACCAGTCATCAAACAGGAAATCATATATTTTCATTAAATATTTTTTTAAATAATTCTTCTTTTTCTTTTTCTTTTTCTTTTTCTTTTTCTTTTTTTTCTTCTTCTTGTTTTTCCTTTATTTCTAAATGTATATTTTCTTTAACTTCATCTATTATTAATATTTTCCATTCTTCATTTATAAAATCATTATCAAAAATAATATCTGTAAGTATACTTAAATCTAATCTTAATAACTCATATAAATATTTTTTAAAATTTTCTTTTTCTCATATTATAGCACTATATCTAACTATATCCTTAATATATTGAATATTAAAATTATTATTACTAGTAACTAACTCTAATTGATAAGAATATGCTTTTTCTATATCTCAAATAATATAATATATACTTGCTAATTTATCAATAGATTGATAATATGCATTATTATTTTTTTCAGAATATTTTAATACTTTTTCAAAATATTCTATTGCTACTTGATAATTATTATTTTCTTCAAATTCAATAATTCAAATCATAAGAAAAGTCTCTATATCTATGATAAGTTCTTTTTCTGATATTTTTAATAGCTCTAATGCTTCATTAAACCATTTATTTTTTATATAAGTTATTGCGTCACTCTTAGATTCTAATCCATATATCTTTCTAGGATTTTGTAATGTTGATATTATTTCTCAAATTTGAGTATGAACATCCTTTAAAATCAAAGTTTGTTCTTTCATTGAATCTAACATTAAAGTAAATCAATTTTCTATAGATTGTTTTGTAATTCATAACTCCGCAATAACTGATTGGAATCAAAGTAATTGGTTTTCATTTAATAAAGATAATCACTCAATAGTTCTATTAAAAGATATTCTTTGAATTTCACTTAACTTATTTAATCAATTTACAATATTATCATTCATTCATGCAATTCACCGCTCTAAGTTTTCTATTCACCCTTTTATAGTATCGCTATCCCTTTGAAAATTTAATATAGCATTTATTTCATTTGACCTTTGTAATATTAAACCTTTTAAATTATTACTTATATTCTCTTGATATCTAATACTTTTCTCAAATTGTCTCTCTTGATTATACAAAAATTGTCTTTGCTCAATAGTAGATATAGAATCTGAAGATGTTGATAACATACTTAAAGGACTAACTAATCAATCTTTTATATTCATAATAATTAATATAAATAACTAATAATTAATTTAATAATAAATATTTTTACGGTAAAGTCAATCTTATATAAGTATCAATAAATAACAAAAAAAGACCTACTAATTTCTTAGTAAGTCTTTTTTTATATAATTATGCGTCAGCAGTAACTACTACATTAACAGCATTCATACCTTTTCTACCTTCTTCAAGATCGAATTCAACAGTTTGACCTTCTACAAGTTCTTCACCATCTACACCAGAAATGTGTACGAAATATTCTGTATTAGTATCATCTTCAACGATGAATCCGAAACCTTTAGTTTCGTTAAAAAACTTTACTTTACCTGTGCTCATTGCAATTGTTGTAAAAATAATAAATTAGCAATAATATGAAATATTTGATAAATAATTTAAAAATTATTCTATGTATATAACAACTTATTACGAGAAGTGTATGACTTTTTATACTAAAGTCAATTTTTAAAATAAAAAAGCCTATACTTTTTTATTTATTTCATGATTCATAACTTAGTATCAAATCTCTTTCATAATAAATCAGTTCAAAATGATAGTTTATGAGAATCATATTTATTATTTATTGCATTTATTATAGATAATAAATCATGATTTATATCTACAACCATATTTTCTTTATTAAATATACTTAACTGTTCTTGTTTTATCTTTTCTAAATTAGAAAAAATAACCCCTGTACTCCTACAAAACATATTTATATCATAATTTTGTATAAATAAATTTTGTACTATTTTTAATATATCTTTTCTTATAAAAATCTTTTCAGTTAAAACAAAATTATAAATATATGTTTTCTTTTGTTTATCTCTAAAATAAATAGAAACCTTTTTTAAAGTATATTTTTTAATACTAAACTCTTCATATAAATAATTAAAATTAAGTAATAATTGAGAATATAGATATTGCTTATTATTAGTAATATTTTTATTAAAACTTCTTCATCTACTCATAGATTTAGAATAATTTGTTTTTCTAATAGTATATACATTTACTCCAGATAGCTCTAACCACAAATCTGTAGCAGTTTTTCATATTTTCTTTTTTAAATATGGATATCATAAAGCAATAAAATCATAAACATTATTACATCTATATTTAAGTTTTTCTTGCATAGACTTACCTATAAAAGGTACAATAGATAGCTCTAAATCTTTATATAGTTCTCCTGAATTTCATAAATCAATAAATACTCATCTAGGTTTATTAAGTTTTGAAAAAATCTTTGCTTTTATTTTAGTTGTACTTACTCAAATACTAACAGGAACTCATACATTTTTTATAATATCATTTTGTAATTTTAAAATATATTCTTCTAAACTAAGCTTATTTAATTCAGCTAATCAAGTAATTTCACAAAAAGCTTCATCTATAGAAAAAGGCTCTATACTTAAAGTATTTTTTTCTAAATAATTCATTAGCTTTGAAGATACTAAGCTATAAAAATTATGATCAGACTTTAAAAATACTCATTTCCCTTTTAACTTTTCCTCAGCTTGCCAAACAGGTGTTCAAGTAGTTATTCATAAGGCTTTAGTCTTATAATTACAAGCTAAAACTATTTCTTCTCAAACAAGTATATATTTATTTTTTAAAGAAGGATTTCTAAAAATCTCACACTCAGCAAAAAAACTATCACAATCAACATGAATAAATATTTTCTTTGAAGTTTTAAATCTCATAATAAATATATACAAAATATATACTTATATTATTGATTTAATTTTAAAGTCAAAAAAAAGAATAATATTATTCCTTTTCAAACATATAAGTACAATCTAACCTAGAATTAAACTCTCATTTTTTTACTTTTATAGCTATTATTTTTTCTATAAATTTTTGTCATTTAAAAGGTATTTCTTCTCAAGTTTTAGGATCAATTTTTCAAACAACTTTATAACCATTTTTTAAAAGCATATAAATATTTGAAACTGTTTTAGCACTACTTCTTGTCAGTATTCAATCTATATTTGATTTTATTCTAAAAATTTCATTTCAAATCCCTCTTCATTTAAATTCATCAATAATTTCCATAGCTAAATGTTCCGAAGTTCTATAATTTCAATCCACAAAATCTTCTTTTGATAATATTCAAATAGGTAAATATTTTTCTCACTCATGTTCTAATTGATTATCTAATAAATCTCTTAAAACATATTTTTTATAATCAATTTCTCATATATTTTTTTTATTAACAACAACTAAAATAGTAGAATTTTCTTTTCAAAATACTACTATTTTTATTTCTTCATCATTTGTATCCATCCAAATATGTTCTTTTGTTTTTTTATATTCAGATATTAGATCAATTGAATCATTTATAATTAATTTATTTTTTTCCATTTTTAAAATTTTCAAACTAATTTTGGTAATTTTCTTTTTATGAATTTATTTACCAAATTTTTATAAGATCATCATTTTGCATTTTTTTCTATCGGTGTAACTGAAGAAATTCAATGAACTTTTGATAAAAGAAAATTAAGAGATTTTCATTCTTCAAGTTTTCATAATTTTCCTCTTCTAAGTCATAATTCAGCTACTCATGATAAAACTGGTCATCTATCCATTAAATTATTTCATCATACTTGTAATGTAGATCCATAAAATAAATTATCATCTAAAACTAATTGCATCTTTTTAGATTTTGATTTATCTGATTCTGGATATTCATCAGCATTTGAAACTCTTTTTAAATTTCTATTATGATAAGCTGACATAGAAATAAGATTTATATTAAGTTTAGAACTATCTTTACTATAAAACCTAGTCAATACATATTTCATAAAATATGGCATTTCTATTCATCAATAAAGCATTCAATTAATATCAATATTTTCAATATCATCTGGAATTGACCTAGCTATATTAAAAGAAGCAAAAATTTGTTTAACAGGATTATCCTCTTCTCTAATAATTCTTAAAAGATTTCAAATAAATTTATTATTTGTTTTTGCTATAAATTTTTTAGTACCTTTTATATCTGTCTTTTTACCATTTGATTCTTTATTTTCTAAATCCTCAACTATATTATTTTGTAAATCAAAAGATTCCTTAAAAAATTTTCTTGAATAATCAAAAATTTTAGTATCTAAAGTTTTTCAAAATTTAATTTCTGAATTATTTTCAATTCATAATAATATATCTGAAAACATATTAACTGAGCTTTCAAGCTCTAAATTTATTTGTTCTATATATTTATCAGTATCTGCTAATTTATTGTAAACATAATATTTATCAAAATTTCTACTAGCTAAATTTCATACATGCTTAGCCAATTTATCCTTATCTGACATAAGAATTATAAAATTTTGATAAAAATATAATATATTTTTATAATGCTCTAATAAAACTAAAAAAGTATCTTTTTCTAAATCATTTAAGTCATTAATATTTTTTCATTCAAATTCTTTTAAAGCATTTTTTATATCTAAAAAATAATTTTCTAAATTTTTAAAATACATTTCAGGATATAAATCATAATTTATTCATCAATCAGTATCAAATCAATCAAAATTAAAGTAATATCCATATCAACGAGAATTATATCATGTATCTGTTTTAGTTACATAATCTTTGGAAAAAAAAGAGCTTATATTTTTATTATCTAATCATTCTATAGTAATATCTGAAACACTTAAACCTCATGAAAAATCTAGCTTTCATAAAAAATCTAGATTATATTTTTTTTCTAATAATTTTAATAGTTCGTTATTTCTAGAAGATATTTCTAATCAAATATTTCTAAACATATCTAAAATTTTTTCTTCTACATGTAATCAATAATTTTCATGAATAATATCTTCTATTTTGGTTTTGTATTCATCATAAATTTTATTTACATCTTCAGATAAAAATTTTATATTTGTAGAACTTCATTGTAGTTTATCAATGCTTTCCATTTTATTTTTGTTTTTATTTCTATTAACTAAATTTTATCATTTAATAGAAAATAAAGCAAAAATAGGAAAAAATAAAAGATAGTTAATACTAACTATCTTTTATTTTGAGACTTTTTCTCCTGCTCTTTCCCAAGCTCAAATTCATCAAGCTAAATCATGTACATTTGTAAATCATAGATTTTTCATTAAATACAAAGTATTTCATGTTCTATTTCAACTATGACAATATATTAAATATTTTTTTGTTTTATCTAATTTTTCAATTTTTGATTTAAAGTCATCTTTATAATAATCTATATTTAAATCCATTCATTCAATATATCATTCAGCTACTTCTCAAGGAGTTCTTATATCTATTACAATATAGTCTTCTGCTATTTTTTCTTTAAATTCTCATATATTATAGCTTCAAATATTCACATATTCTTGTTTTTCTTCTATTTGGATATTATTAGTTTGTTCATAACTACTAATTTTTCAAAGATAGTAACCTCCTAAACCTAATATAACAGCTAAAGAAATAACTAAAGATACTTTATTTTTATCACTTATATTTTTCATATTATATATTTATTTTATAAACCTTTCATTGTTAATTGAATCTTTCCTGTTTTTTCATCTATTCCTGTAACTTTTACTTTTACAGTTTGTCATACTTCAACGAAATCTTTAGGATCAGATACAAATTTATCAGCTATTTGAGAAACATGTACTAAACCATCATTTTTCATTCAAATATCTACAAAAGCACCAAAAGCTACTACATTTCTAATAACTCATTCTACAATATCACCTTCTTTTATTTCCACACTACCTTTTTTAATAGCTTTTTTATGAGTAGAATTAACTCTTTTTTCTTCTCAAATACTTTCATATGCATCCACTATAAATTCTAAAGTAGATACAGCAACATCAGGATATAGTTTTACTAAAACATCTTTATTTTTTTCAAAATCAGATGGTCAAATATTATTTTCTAACATATATTTAGCTAATTCATATTGTTCTGGATGAATATCAGTATTATCTAGTTTTTCATCACTTTCAGGTACTCTTAAAAATCCAGCTGCTTGTTCATATACTTTATCTGATAATTGTTTTCTAAGATGTTCTCTTGATTTATATGGTCTATGATTATATATTTTTTTAGCAGATCTTTTGTCTATACCTGAGATATGATTTAATACATAACTTGATGCTGTATTTACATTTATACCTACTTCATTTACTACATCTTCTACTACATTACTAAGTTTTTCTTCTAATTTTTTTTCTGGCATATCATGTTGATACATACCTACTCAAATACTTCATACTGGTACTTTTACAAGCTCTGATAAAGGATCAATAAATCTTCTACCAATAGAAACAGTACCTCTGTCTAATGAATCTAAATCTGGAAACTCTTCTTTTGCTGTTTTTCAAGCTGAATAAACTGAAGCTCCTGATTCATTTACTATATAAATATCAATATCAGAAATAGATTGAAGCATTTCAACAGTTTCATTTACTCATGTCCCATTACCCACTACTACAACACTTGGTTTTTCTTTTGAAAGAATCAATTTTAGTTTAGCTATACTAGAATCTTTTTGATGTAAAAATATTTTATCAAATGAAAGAGGATTTCATAACTCATCTAAAATAGCCATTTTACAACCTGCTTTATAACCTGGATCTATAGCTAATATTTTTTTACCATATTCTGGTTTTGTCATAAGTAATGCAGCTAAATTTTGCTTAAAAGTTTCTATTGCATCATCTTCTCAAAGCTCAGATAAAATACCTCTTAATTCAGTTTCAACCGATTTAAATAAAGTATCATAACCATCTTTAAATGCTTCTTCTAATTCATCTATAAAAGGAACTCTTATTTTTAATAATCTAGCATAATGAAATTGTAAACCTTCATATGTTTTTTCAGATTTTTCAATTTTAATAGATAATATTTTTAAGCTTTCTCATCTATTTAATGCTAATATTTGATAAGGTTTTAAATATGAAATTCTCTGATTAAAATCAGCATAAATATCGAATTTAGATATTTGTCCTTTATCTTTATCATTTAATTTTTCAAGTGATTTTTCTGTTTTTATTTTTGAAACTATATTTCAGTATTTTTGTAAAGTTTCAATCAAATCTGCTCTTAAATCTGCATTAGCTGAAATTTCAGCTGCTATTATATATTTAGCTCACTCTACTATTTCTTCTTTAGAATATTTTTCTAATAAATTTGTAGGAATCTCATATTCTCTATTTTTCTTTATTAAATCAGCAACAACTTGAAATCATTTTTCAATTGCTATCATTGCTTTTGTTTTCTTTTTTGATTTATATGGTTTATATATTTCTTCTACTTCTTTTAAAGTCTTAGCCTTTAAAATATTAGCCATTAATTCATCAGTCATTTTTCACATTGACTCAATACCATTTACAGCTGTTTGTTTAGCTTTATGAAGTTTTTCAGTTTTATCTCTTAATTCTATAATAGCTCTAATATTATCTTCATCTAGATTTCATGTTCTTTCTTTTCTATACCTAGCAATAAAAGGAACAGTTGCTCATTCTGCTATTAAATCTAAAACTGTTTCTACTTGAAAAGTTTTAAAATCTAATCATTTAGATACTATATCAATATAGTTTGGTAGTTCTAAAACTGTTCATTCAAATTCTTCTTCTGTAGAATTTTCTTCAATTGTATTTTCTTCAGCCATTTTTTATAGTTAAATATATTAATCCCTCCCCCTTTCAGGGTACTCCCTTTTTAAAGGGAGTATTTTATAAGTATGCTTTTATTTTATTTATTTAGATTTTTTTGCAAATTAAAAACCAAGCAGTTGCTTGGTTTAAATAACTAATATATGTTTTTTTACAATATTATCCTTCAAAAAAAGAAATACAATTTTTTCTAAAATATTATTTTTATCATAAACTAATATACATCCTTTAAAAATCATATGATGAAATTTATTGGATTTTGAAGAATAGTTATAATAAAATATATTTACCTTATTCTTTATTTTTTCATCAAAAGTAATATGTTTTAAAACATTAGCTAACATTTTTGACATCATATCTCCTTTACTTTTTTTCTAAAACTCTTCCTCTTTTTTCAGAAAACATTTTTCTTGGAAAATTTACCTTTTTAGGTACCTTTCTGAAAACAAGATTTTTAGCACCCTCTTTAGAATATATATCATTATCAACATACGATGGAAATCGTACATATCTATGACTTAAAACACCTAAGTACAGCATAATGTTTTTCTCCTTTTTTTTGTTTAGTTATTATATTATAAAAACATTATCAATTAAGTCAATTCCTTATTCATTAATTTTATAATAATAAATAAGTAAAAATCTAATTAATAGTTTATCAATATCTTTTACATCTTCTAAACCATCAACCATTTTTAATGCTTCTTCTCAAGATATTCCATCATAATCTAATGCTGAAATTATTGGTCATAGTTCATCAAAATATCTTTCATTTAACTCTAATACTTCTTCATAAGTAAAACCTTCTCAATAAAGCTTATTTAACATTTTTAGTGTAAATAAATCTTCTTTAGTCTGATTGATATCAAATTTAGGCTCAATTATATCTAATTTTTCGTCTATTCAATTATTGTATATAAATTTTTCTCACATATTTTAATCATTTATTGATGTAATAATAATAACTCTATTTATTTCTAAATCTATTTCTACTATTCTTCAAAATTTATATGAAAGTTCTGAATTAATTTTAGCTAATATAGATGTTAAATCAGTATGTTCTGGTACTTTAACAGTAGCATCTACTACTATTTTATCATCTTTAATACTTCTTATATCTATTTTAGAAATAGTAAAATTTTCAATTTCTGATCATATTTCATAAGAAAGTATTCAATTTATTTCATCTGATATTCTATTTTCTTCTCTAATAGTTATAAAAGTAGATATTAATGGAATCAAAATAATTATTATTAACACAACAACAAAAACTAATCTTTTAAACATATACTTTTGTTGTTTTTCTATATGAGGTGTAAATCAGTAAAGCCAAAAGAAAATTGTACTCACAATTATAATTGCAACTAGATTGGTAAGAAATAACATCATTGATCAAATAGCTAAATCAATATTTAAAGCAGCTAAAGCTATTCATACAACTACAAGTGGTGGCATCAACGATGCTGCCATTGCAACTCATGCAATAGATTCTCAAAGTCTAGTAAATCTAAGAGACATAACAGCTACCATAGCTGAAAATATTGCAATAAAAAAATCAATAACATTTGGTGAACTACGAGCTAATATTTCTCATGTTTCAATATTTACATCAGCAACATATGAAACAATAGCTCACATAAGTACTGATAAAAGAATAGAATATATTAATACTTTTAAAGCAATAGTAAAAAATTTTTGAGCTCATCTAGCTATAGCAAAAGCAACTCCATTTATTGGTCTTAAAAGTGGTGCAATAAGCATAGCTCATATTACAACTGCAACAGAGTTTTGTAAAAGTCATAATGCAGCTATCAAACTAGATAAAACAATTTCTATCCAATAAAGCTTATCTCAAAGTGAATCACTTTTTACTTTTAAAGCTACTAATTCTTTTTGATCATTTTCCATTGATAAAAATTCAATCCTATCAAAAAAATTACTTACTTTTTCTGCCTTAGTAAGTTCATTTTTTATTCATGTTTCCTTTTTTGCTGCTTCTTCTTTTTTTAAATTTTCTTTTACTTCTTGTTTTATTTCTTTTTTTTCAGCTTTTGTTAATTCTTCTTTTTTAATAGGAATATCTTTTAATTCATTTTCAGCCATTAAACTTTTTATAAACTAATATTAATTTAATAATATCATATAAATGAATATAAAACAAAAATTAAGCAAGTCCTTTTTTTTGCATTATATTATAAAATGTATTAGTATATATTAGTACATACTTATTTATATTTTTACATAAAAAAAACATGGCTACAAAAACAAAACAACAAGAAGAACAAAAAACTACTAAAGTAATATTATCTGAAGCAGATACTAAAGAAATCGAACAAACATTTTCAGAAGCATCAGATTTTAGAGCTATTTGAGAAAAAATCACTGCTCCTTTAGATGATATTATTTCACAAACTGCAAAAGTTATAGATGCTGATCCTATAATGAATGTTAGTAAAGAATTAGAACAAATGAATGGTGATGTTCAAGAAGTTTATAGAGATATCATTGATAATGATGGTACATTTATGAAAATAATGAAATCAATTCCTGTTATTTGAGATATTGCTAATTGGACTGATAAAAAAATAGATGAAGCAAACTTTAATATGAAAGGATTGGAAGGAAAAATTAATATTATTTTTTCTGGTTTTGATCAATCATATGAATCAATCAATACTTCTATAGATATGCAAAAAGATTTTGTAGATGGTATAGATAAAAACTTAGATAAAGTAGTAGCCTATAAAGATTATATCGAAGAAAAAATAGCAGAATTCAAAACTAGACTTGAAAATACTGAAGATGAAGATGAAAAACAAAAATTAGCTATGTTTATTTCAAATGTAGAATACTTTCAAAGTAATCTAATCGTACTTATTGGTAATCTTGAAATGGCTAGAAAAAGATTATTAATGAGACTTGATTCAGCTAATAAATTATCATTAGCTATGAATTCTAGTAGACCAATTTTTAAAACTCTACTTTCAACTGCATTAATTGAAACTTCTAGTCAAAAAGCACTTGATGCTTCTATGAAAGCAATGAGCGTTATGGGTTCTACTATTGATAAAATGTCTTCAGAACTTACTGATAAAGCAATTGAATCATCTAAAAAAGCTGAAGAAATGGCTTCAAAACCAGTATTATCTTCAACAGTATTTATTGAAAATGTTACTAAACTTAAAAATCATTTCGAAGAAATTGATGAATATAGAAAACAAATCAAAGCTGATGCTGAAAAAGAACAAGAATTATTTGCTGAAGCAAAAACTAAACTTGATGATATTAAAGTAATGTCTAAAGAAAACCACGAAGAATTAGCTAAAGAATTAAATAAATAAAATGCTTACTAAAACAAGAAAAATAACACAAGAAAAAAATGATTTGGAAACAAATCATTCTTTTTCTATTCCTAAAAAAATACAAGAAAAAATAAATGAAAGATGATTTGCTATTTATAATTGGATTTGAGAACAAGATGTAAAACAAAGTATTGAAAGAGATTTTTTAAAAGTATTAAACAGCTTATGAATTATAGGTGCATTTATATTAATAGTTCCTACTATTATATTACTATATATGCAAGAACCTGGTGCATACCTATTCTTTTGAATGGCATTATTAGGTATTAATACTCTATTTTTTATATATCTTTCATTTCTAGCTATAAGAAGATCTTCTATTTTAAGAAAAAATTCTCAAATACTTATAACAGATAAAGCTGTTTCTATTAATTGAAAAATAAAAGCAATTAAGGAAAACAGAATATATTCAAACCAAAATTTAAACCATATAGCTAATCTATTTGAAGAGCCTCTTTTTTGAGAATCAAATATAGCAAAATCAAAAAAATGATTTACAAAAGAAGTAATGGATAAACTTACATCTGGATATGGAAAAATACTTAGAATGTGATCATGAAGAAGTAAAAATTCATGACAACTAGTTATTGTATTATTATGATTATACACAGCTTATGTTTTATCATTATGATTAATTTATTTTGTTTGAATAATATTTATATGGATTTTTTGAAATATATTAACATATATAAATAAACAAATATTATTATCAACTGGGCATGAAATCACTACAATCAACAATCATTTTGAAAATATTGATAAATACTCTGCAAGACTAATAAAAGAAAAAGAAATCCTCTCTAATCTTTTAAATAAAGCAAAGAAAAATGATTGGAAAGATAGTTTACTTTTAGAAATAAACTCTTGAATCAAAAAAATAAATAAAAATGCTAGTTTAGCTGTAAATAATAGTTTAGAATTAAAGCAAAAAATCCAAAAATCTAGATATAAAAAAATGTTTAATTTTAATATCTATAACTCTTGGATTAAAAAACAAATACTTACTCCCCTAGAACAAATAAAGGATTTATTAAATACAAATCTTTTAAAATTAGAAGAAACACTAAAACAAATAACAATCCAAATAAAAGAAACAACTGATAGTTCTCTATCGTGACCACTTACTGCTAATAAATTAAGAATAGAGAAAAAAATAGTAGATATAAAAAAACATATGAAAGCAATGGATATTTATATAAATAAATTAAGATAATGAAATTAAGTTATGATATACAAAAAACAGAAAATAATACTACTAAAATAGTAAAATTATCTGATCATAAAATTATATCTATTATTATTTCTATAATATTAAGATTCTTTTCATATTATCTATTTACACCATTTGTATTCTTATTATGAATAAATTTAATATTTTTTATAATATACATACAAACAAGCTGAATAATTGATATTAGTTCATTATTTGATTCATTAGGTAAGCTATTATATAATATATTTTGAGACAAATTATCTAAATGGTGAGATAATTCAATAAATCATTATCAATGTAGCTGAGAAAAGTGTGAAAATGATTTAAAAAATTTTATATGGGAAATAATATTTATTATAAGTTTAATTTTCTGATTAATTGATTTTCTATATAAAAAACTTTTTAATAAAAATATTAAAATAAATTTATTAAAAATAATTAAATATATTTTAATTTTGTCATACTTTTGATATATAATATTTTTCTATTATACGTGAGAAATATGAGAAAATTGATCAATAATAATACTATCTATAATAACGATCCCTATACTTTTATATGTATATATTTCCTCTTTTTTAGCGTTGAAAGTAAATAAATGGTCTTGAATAATATATGATGAGACTTTAATAATTAATAATAAAAATAAAAATGACTAAACAAACATGATTTGACGCATTTTTTAATGCAGTAACATCGTCTAAAGAATTCAAATGAGCTGTTGAAAAAGACTGGGCATGAGACTTTAAAAAAGGACTTAAAGATATGGAGAAAGAAATCAAAAAAGCTAGTAAAATAACAGAATCTTTTAAAGATACTTTTGCTACTCCAGAAGCAATTGAAACATGAACAAATTATAAACCAAGCAATAAACCATATATAAATAAAACTGAAGACAAAGAAGACAAACCAAATCCTATAAATATACAATATTTTGAAAACAAAAATCCTGATACTTTTGGTTTTGCTTGAGTAGCTGGTATGGAAGAATTAAAAACAAATCTAAGAGAAAATTTTATAAAACCTCTTAAATTTAAATTTTTAGTAGAAAAGCTTGAAAAAGAAGCTTGAGAAACTACTGAAAAAGAAGCTATGTTTAAACAAATTCACGAAGCTTATAAAAAATTTAATGTAGGAATTCCTACTGGTATGTTATTTTATGGTCCTCCAGGTACTGGTAAAACATTTTTAACTAAGAAATTAGCTCAAGAACTTTGAGCTGGACTTATAAAGAAATCTGTTTGAGAATTTGGTTCTAGTTATATTCATGCTACAAGTAAAAATATTAGAGACTTTTTTACTCAAGCAAAAGAAGCTAGTGAAAAATGACCAATTATTCTTTTCTTAGATGAGATTGATTCTTTAGTTTCTAAAAGAACAAATAATGTTGATTCAAATAAAGCTGAAGAAGTAAGTCAATTCTTACAAGAATTTAATGCTTTAGATGAAGCACCAAACTTAATAGTTATTGCTGCAACTAACAGACCAGATCATCTTGATAGTGCAATACTTAGATCAGGTAGATTAGATAAAAAAATATATTTATGACCACCTGATTTTGAAGCTAGAAAAGAATTATTTAAAATATTTATAGAAAAAGAAAAAAGACCTCATAAAGATCTAGATTATAAACACTTAGCTGAATTAACTGAGTGATACGTTGCTGCAGATTTAGAAGCTATAGTTGATGAAGTAGCTCGTGATGCTAGTCAATCAATATTAGACTTAGCTAATAATATAGACGATATAGACCCAACTAAACTAAAAGAAAAATTACAAAATAGTGTAATAACTATGCAACTTTTAGAAAAAGCTATTTCAGAAACTACTCCTTCTACAAAATTTGTAGATATGACTATATTTGATGAATGGATAAATGAAGATAAAAAAGAACAAGAAAAAAAGATTATTAAATAAAAATTTTCTAAATAATCAAAATTATATATTTTCAAAAAAAATAAAATGAACTATTTTAAAAAAATATATTTTTGAAAAAATAGAAAATAACTTTTTAAAAATATTTTTCGATATAATATCTAGACTTAATCATATAATAGAATTATTATGATGAATTATTATTTTTATAATAATATTTTTTCTAATATTAATCTATATTATATTATTAACTATTTTAAATAATTATATATGATTAAATTTTGAAATAAGTAATAATCTTTCAATTACAATACTATTAATTTTATTAATAATAGTATTGATAAAATATATGTATATAAACATATGAGAATATAAAAAAGTTAATAATATAAAAGATTATATATTTTCTGAATATAAATCTATAATATTATCTTTTATTTTAATATTATTATGGTTTTGATTTATTATAACAATAAATTTATTCTTTAGTAATACTGGTATAAATTTATTAATTATATTTAATACTTTAATATTAAATATAATTATGCTTTATATAATAAATAAAACTAATTTAAATTTTTTAAATATAAATATTTTTAATATTTTATTACTACCATTAGTATTTATTATAACAATAGTAATTTTTATATATTCAATAATATCTAGTTTATTTATCTCTATTAATAAAATTCATATTATTCAAAAAACACCTAAAAAAAATATATTCAATAAATTTAATATATTCAATAAAGAATGAGCTGAAAATAATTATTATCTCATATATTTCAACAAAAAAGATTAGAGTTTAAACTCTAATCTTTTTTTAATAAATCATATATTTCTTTGAAATTTGGTATATTTTTAATTAACATTTCTACACTTCAACTTCAAAGTGTATATATTTTCACAGTTCAATTTTTAAAAATTTTATTAATAAATCATTGATTTTTTTCTATAAAATTAAATCTATTATATAAAATAGTATGTTTCTTTTTATAAATAATTCATGAGCTAAATAATACTCTATCTTTTTCAAAATTATAATATTTAACCTTTATAATCCATATAATTAATCAGATAATTAGAATGAAAAATATTATTACAGCTATAGAAGCAATAAGAGTTATAGATCATACTCATATAGAAATCATTACTCCTAATATAATGAAACCAATAATAGAATTTCATATATCTTGTTTAGCTGTAGATATAACACTTGAATCAATTTTAGATTCATTTAAAATATTATCAAAATATTTATGTGTATCAAAGACATTAGATACAAATGAAAGCTTAACTTTATTTGATAAAATAATAAATCATTTTTTACTTTTAGTTTCCGCTACTTGTTCTCAAGCAACATTAAATATAAGGTTTCAAGTATTAGTTAAGGGATATTTAATAGACTTTATTCATTTTACATTTCTAAAAGAAACATAATCTTTTTCAATAAAAAATATTCATGAAATAGATTCTAAATAATTAGCTGATATATTCTGAATATATCTAAATTTACTATAATAAATAATTTTATAAATATATATTATGAAAAATATAAAAATAAAAAATAATCATAATGGTATTAAAATATTATTTCAAAGTTCTGGCACAAATACTGAAACAATAAAAATTATAGTTATTATAAATAATACAAATATAACAGAACCTATAATAGATTTTAAATAATCAAATAAGTTAAATTTAATTGGCAACCTTTTCTTATCTTCTTCAAGTTTAATTCATACTTTTGCTAATATATTTTTTTCTAAATCTTCTGTTTTTTTAATATTTGAAAATATAATATTAGTTCCTGAACCAATAGACCAAAATGATATACTACAAGTTCATAATACCCTATCTAATATTGATTGCTTAATAATAACTCCTGTAATTTTTTCTACACTAAATGAATTATGCTTTTTACTTAAAAATTCAAATTTCTTTTCAATACTAGATTCCTCAACTATATATTTAGTAAACATTACTCTTATTACTTGTCATATAAGAGCTGCTAAAAAAGCAGGTGGAAACAATAATAATGGTAATATAACTACTATTGACTTTAACATACTCATTTTATATTCACCTTTAAATTCTTTATCATAATCTAAAGGTTTCTCTATTTTATCTTTATATCAAATTAAACTATTCTTATTATTTTCTTCTCATTTTAAAATATCTTTTTCTCACATAATAATATTGTCCTTAAGATATTTTATATTTTTCATCATTTGTTCTCAATCTAACATATTCTTGAAAACAACTTTATTATTTGATCATGCTGAGCTAACAACTACATCATGTAATCAAAATATTTTTGAAAAAAAACTTTGAGTATTTTCTGTATCAGCAACAGACTCCATTGGTAAAAATGAATAATGTTTAGTTAAAAATCACTCTGTATAAAATATAGAATCTGTATAAACTTCATACTTTCTTCTTTTTAAATCTAAATAAGTAACTACTAATAATAATACTATAATTACAACAAATAATACAACTGGTATAATCATTAAAAAATCTAAATTTCATCCACTAGTAGTAGAAATACCTGCAAATAAATTTCATAATCAAACAAAAACTATTAAAAAATTTGCAATTAATTTTCAAAATATTTCTCAAACTATTCATAACCAATGTGGTTTAGTTGTTTGAACTAATTTATCTTTTAATAAATGAAATCAGTTTTTTCTCATTCTAGTTTGAATATTTTCATAAATATCCATTGTAGAATTAATATTTTTAAATTTAATTATAGAATTATCACTTCATGCTGTTTTTACTATAAGATTTCATGTTCAAAATATTTTATATTGAATAAATCATAAAATAGAACTAACTTGAGTAACTTTATCTAAATTTACTTCTACTGAATTATCTGAAAATAAATTTCAATAATGAAATATTATTTTTCTATCAGTTATTATATATTCTTCTTTTTTGTATTTTATATTATACCAAAAATATATTAAAGATGTAAATATTAAAAAAACTAATCAAACAGGTAGTGAAATAAAAAATGAAATTATTGTTATTATTAAAAATAATAAAACAGGGCTTCATAATAATATATAACTTAATTTATGTGGTTTAATGACATTATCTTCTTCTTTTTCTACTAGATCTTCTTTAAAATGTTCTTTATCGTCTATTTTATTTAACTTTTCTTCTAAAATTTCATTATTTTCTTTAGGAAAAGATAATATAAATATATTACCACAATTAGAACACTTCACTTTTTTTCACTCCAACTTAGAATCAATTTCATATTCTTTAGCACAATTAGAACATTTAATTTCAGCCATCTTTTATTTTTAAAATAATAAATTACTATAATAATAACATAAGCTTTAATATTTACCAAAAAGTAATATAATAAAACTAATTACAAAACAAATAATAACATGGAAAAAATAGACTTACCTATAGAAAAAAATTATGAAGATACTATAAAACCTAGTAATCCAGATTTTTGATGGTTGTGAAAAATGTTAATTATAACTGTCCCATTATTTTTAATATCTTATATATTTTTTTATTTATTTTCATATTTTGTAATATGAAATATTTCTATAGAAAAAGAAAAAGAATTATTTTGAGAAATAACTAACAACTGAAAAAAAATAGATATAAATAATTATCTAAATAATAAAATAAATAATTTAAAAAATATTGATATTTTCATAACTGACAGTGATGAAATAAATGCATATGCTCTATTATGATGAAAAATTGAACTAACTGAATGACTATTAAATGAAATAAAATATGAAGAAGAATTAATCTTTATAATATGACATGAAATGGAACATATTAAAAATAGAGATGTATTAAATTCTCTATTAACTGAAATACCATTTTACCTAACATTACAATTTATTTGATTTGATTTAAATAATGATATTTCAAAAATATCTACTAATTATATAAATAGATATACTGAAATAAATGCAGATGATTGATGAATTAAATTAATTAATCAAATGTGACTAAACTTAGATTGTAGTTTAGAATTTTTTAAAAGAGATAATTGAAAATTTAATAATTATTTTTTATTACTTTCTGATCATCCAACAAATGATAAAAGAATTAATAATTTAGAAAAAAATAATCTAAACAAAAATAAAAAATGTAATATATTTACCTACAATAAAAAAGATTAGAGTTTAAACTCTAATCTTTTTTATAACATCACTTTAGCTTCATCTACAAAATAATTAGTAGAACAACCTGGACAATTTAAATAGTATTTATAATAAAAACTTTTATTTTTAGTATTTACCTTTTTAGGAACTTTTTTTATTACTTTTGTTCAACATTTTCTACAAGCTTGTCATTCAGATGTTATTTTTATACTTCTATGGCCCAGGCCAGCCTCTCTTGCTTTGTAATTCACCTTCTCAACATTTTCATTTAACACTTTCTTTATTTCTTTCTCCTTATCTAAAAAAACATCATTCATTCATATATTTTTTAAAATTTGTTCAGTTGCAAGCTCATCACATCTTTCATTTTCAATATGTCAATTATGCCCTTTAACCCAATTAAATTTTACTTCATGTTTTTCTACAGCATTTAATAATCTTTCCCATAAATCATAATTAATAGCTTTCTCTGACTTTGTTCTCATCCAATTATTAGCCTTCCATTTTTCTGCCCGTCATTTTTCTATTCCATTAACCACATAGCTAGAATCAGTAAATAAATTTACTTTTGATTTTTTTGTAAGCTTTTCAAGTCATACTATAGCTCAAGTAAGCTCCATTCTATTATTTGTAGTATGTTCTTCAAAACCTGAAAACTCTTTAACAATTCACTTATATTTCATCACTACTCAATATCCTCATGGCCCTGGATTTGGTCTTGCTCATCAATCTGAATATATTTCTACTTCTGGTAAATTCATTTATTTTATATCATTATTAAATCTATAATTAGTTTAATTAAAAAAGATTAGAGTGCAAACTCTAATCTTTTTATTTTTACCAACTACTACTTCATGAACTACTATAGCTAGAACTTCATGAAGAAGAGCTAGATGACCATCATCACCCTCATGAAGAATAACCTCCTCAAGAAGAATATCATCCTCATCCTCAACGATCGCTATAATATCTTTGTTTACTTATCCTATAAAGTTTTTTAGCTACTTCATTATAATATGCTATTAGTTCTTCATAAAACTCCTCTCAACTAAAACTACTTATATTATCAGATATTTGTAATTTTAAACTTTTTAACGTTCTTGGATAATAATAAACTTTAATATCCGTATTTGATGATAATAGTCATTTATATAATTTATCTAATAAATCTTTTTCTATAGATAAAAAAGATTTCATTTTTATTCAATATTCTTCCTGAATATTTTCTCTTTTTTCTAATAAATTATTAAAATTAATATTATATTTTTTAAAATATTCTAATATTTTTTTATTATTATTTCTAATTATTTTTGAAACAATATTTTCTAAACTTTCTGTCTCCTTAAAAAACCTAACAAAACCTGAACTATAATAATGATTAACATAATCAAAATCTATAGAACCTAATGATTTATAAACTTCTACTAAATCTCAAAATGAATCAAATAAATCAAATAATGCTTCTAATTTTTCCTTTGAAAACTTTGTTTCTATTTCTGATATCAATTTATTTAATTCAAAATCTTTTCTATCTAATACTGTTTTTTGTAATTCATCTTTTATTGAAGAAAATTTCAATATTAAATCTTCTAAACCATACATTCTAGATGTAACTAAATTTAATTCAAAATCATTACAAAAAGTTCAAATATCTAAAATTAAATCAATATCTTTATTCAATTTATCAAATAAAATAGAATCATTATATAATTTAGTTCATTCTATTTTTAAAGGAACAATATATTCTTTATCAAAAATTTTAAAAAAATATTCTTCATAAATATCTTTTTCTACTATTTTCTTAAACAATATATCTTCTCTACCTAATATTTCTTTAAATCTAATATCCTTACTTCTTAATATTTCTTCTAAAAAATCAGACATATCTTCAATGAATTCTTTTTGAATAATAATAATATCTTCTCTAGAATTATTTTCTTCTATATCTTTTTCTATTTTATCATCTAAATCTATTTTTATTCAAAGATCTCTTTGTATTTTTCTATAAATCCTTAATTCTTTTTTAAAATCAATAAGTAATTTTTCTATATTTTCCATTTGTTCACTTGATTCAAATGATTCTTTTATTTGATCTTTATTTAAATCGATCTTTTTTATTTTTACTATTTTTTCTACTTTAGATAAAATAATATTTATTTTATCTATCATTTCAGATAATCTAATTTTCATTAATTTTTTAGCAGATTTATATTCAATATCATTATTTTCATCTTTATCTAAAAAATCTTTTTCAAATTTTAAAAACTCAATATATTTTTTTAATATATCATAATATTTATTAACAAGTCAAAAATCAATATATTTATAATCAGTTGATTCTCAAAATTCAATAATCCTTGAATTAATTATATTAAAATTATCTTCAATATCCTCTATCTTTTCGATTAATTTAGTGAAATATTCCATTTTTTATTTTTATATATTAATATTTTTAAAATCATCAATCTCTTTATTTAATTTATCTTGTGAATTAAAATTTTTAACTGATTTTTCATATTCATTCTTAATTAAATCAGCTTTTTTACTTGTTTCTATATAATATTTTCTAAGTTTGACCCATATTTTATCTGAATTTGCTAAATAAACTTCTGTCTTTTTTATTAATTTTTCTAAATCTTTTCTAATTTTTTCTAAATCTTTTTTAAATGTTTTAGTATCATCTAAATCTATTAATTGAAACTTTATATCATTAAAAACCTTTTTTAATCTTCATAAATAATATACATGCATTACTACCATAAAAAGAGTAAAAATAAATATACTTATTCAAATATATATATTTCTCATAAGACTAGCCTTACTTGCTTTTTCTTCTTTTAATAATTCATTTTGATTATATACTTCTTTTAAAGGTATAATCTTACATTTAGTAGTATAAAGATTTCCTCATAATAACTTATTTTCACTTAATAGTTTATTACAATTATTATTTATCTTATTTTCAAGATTATTATAATATGCTAATAATCATCCAGTAAAATTATTACTTTTAAAATAATATACTATTGAATCTTGAATAGATTTTAATAAATCTGTAGTTAATATAGGAAAATTTTTATTATCCATATATGATCTAATATCTCATCTATTTGAAATATCAGATTTCATTTTTAAAACTATTATAATATCAGAGACATATCAATATTGATTTTTTACACAACTATCAAAATTTGGATTAGTATAACATCTTTTTTTATCTCATTTTCATAAAATAACAATATCTGTATTTAATCATGTATTTTTTTGAAATAAATTTATTCTTTCTGTTAACTTTAAAACAGATTCATTTCAAAGTCTCCAATTATTGTTTTTTTCTCAATAAAAATCTATACTATTTGCATTAACTATAGATATAGAGTAAATTAATAATAAAAACGCTATTAATATTCTTTTCATATTTATTTTTTAAATGATATAAAGTCCCTTCTATTTAATTTATATGCTCTTTTCTTTGGGTTTTTAAAGAAAATATATCTATCAGTAGCAAATACATGCTTTCTTTTTATAAAACTAAATTTTTTATAATAATAATATACTCATCTATCAAATAAAATAAAAAATAAAATAAATACAAAAAATCAAAAAAATAATAAACATATATAAAAATATATATTAATTAAAAATGAGCTACTAAAATTTTCTTTAGTAATTAATAGAATTATTCATGAAGAAAACATAAGTAAAAATAAATACCGTAATATTTTCCAAGCTTTTTTTGAAAACCGAGATCTATAATATTTTGAAGAAAATTTAAACTTGGAAAAATCCGAAATAATATAATTTTGATTATTTCTAAAATTTTTATTTTTTACTAAATCTCTAGAAGATTTAACTAATTGTGAATAATTTATATTCATATTATTTTTTTAAAATAAATTTAAAATTTATAGCTGTTATAATCAATACTATTATTAACCATACATACATCCATATTACCTGTGGTATAAAAATAAATATTTCGCTAAATTTTGATAAATCTCAACTTGGTCAAACATTAAAATCTTCAATAATATATAATAGTGTAGCTACTCATAAAAATTGTAAAAAATATGAATCAAAATCTCATTTTTTAGCTAATAATATAAATCATCAAGCTATAACAAATAATATAATACTTGATAAAATAGAATTAAACCAAAATATTCAAGTAAAAATCATTAATCAAGCCAAAAAATATATAACTTTTTCAGCATATTTTTGTTTTTTTAGTCATATATATAATAATATATTTCAAAAAATAGCACTTCATATATATCATCACATTAAAACAATAGTTCTCCATCATCATGCAGTAGTAGCATATCAGCTTCCATCACTATTAATCTGTATTGATTTAACATCTCATCAAGTAATAAGAGCAAAAAAACTATGTCAAAATTCATGAAGAAATGTAACTAATAATGTAATTGGATAAATTATATAATTACCATAAGGAATATAATATTTTAATAAAAAGTAACTAATTATTAATATTATTAAAATTCATATTTTATTTTTATTTTTTATCATAGTTTATTTTAAA
>Ga0256843_1000833_pt1 | contig 25405 bp, 26 predicted proteins | sample AlvinellametaG_FD_191572 | JGI IMG/M metagenome (GOLD analysis project Ga0256843, IMG submission 191572) | Pompeii worm associated microbial communities from hydrothermal vent at the East Pacific Rise, Pacific Ocean - Alvinella | ecosystem: Host-associated > Annelida > Integument > Unclassified ... | reverse complement strand
TTTTTAAAATTAAATAAAAAAAAAAAAAAAAAAAAAAAAATAATTATTTATTTTCTTTTAAAATTCTAATTATTCATCTCAATACTTTTTCTTCAAATCTTCAACAAATTCTATAAAATCTTTATCTTTATTAAAATTATTAAAATCCTTATCTATATTCTTATAAAAATTATTTCTATATTCAACATTTTCAAAAAAATCAGTATTTTTTAATTTTAATAAATATATTAAAAAATTGTCTTTATCTTTTAAATAATTATAAGACTTCAATATACTTAAAATTGTATTAACATTATTAGGTTCTATTTTTAATATTTTTAATCAATTTTTTAAAATTTCTTTATAATTAAAATTTAATTCTTTAAGAATTTTAATTTCTTTTTTATAAGTTTCTATTATTTCAATAACATTAATTTTTAAATCTTTAAAAACTTTATTGTTTGAGTATTTTGAAATTTTATTAAATGTATTAATGCAATTTTCAAAAGAGATTAAAGCATTAGAATATTTTCATTTTTCTATTTCTATTTCTCAATCTTTTAAATAAATATCTCACTTTATAAGTAAAGTATTTATTTTCATTTGAATATTTCATTGTTCAACAATATCACTAACAGCCTCTTTAGATTTTTTCTCAATATTCTCTAGTGTATTTTTAAGTTTTATTTCTGTACTTTCTATTTTATTATTTAAATCATTAATTTCTTTCTCCATATCTCTTTTCATCTTACCTCTTTCATACAAAGAATATCAGATAATAAATGGAGCAAGAATAGATAAAATTGTAAACCAAAAATTTATACTTTCTTTAGAAGCAACTATATCAATATATTTTAATTCTAAATTCTCAAATCTTTTTGCAAATACTTCTGAATCTCACTCAGTGATTATTGTGTTTTTTGAAGATATAAAATAATTTTCTTTCAAGTCTTTTAAGAAAAAATAATTTAACAATAAAGCTCAAATCAAAAAAATAGATATTATTAATACAACAATCCAATCAGTAATATATTTTTTATTATTTTTATTTAATTCTTTTTTAAACTTTTCAAATTCCTCAAGAGTTACTTTTTTATCACTCATAATCTAATTTTATTTATTTATTAATTATTTTTTATTTTCTTTCCCAAACTTCAAATCTAAATTCAATTCATTTTTTATTTTTCTTCCAGTCACTATTTTCTATTAATTCAAAATCTTTTTCATTAAAATCTACAAAAACATCACAGTCATAATTTCATTTAACTCTTGTTAAATATATTTTTGCTAAATTATCCATTTTAAGAGCTTGATTGTATATCTGAGCTCATCATATAATAAAAATATTTCATACATCTTCTCTAGCTGATAGCATATCTATTGCAGACTCAAAAGAGTTGTATTTACATATATTTCAAAAATTATCTTCAAAATCAAATTTTCTACTTAAAATACAATTAATTCTGTCTGGAAGTGGTCTATATTTTTCTGGAATTGAATCCCAAGTTTTTCTTCACATTATTACAGCATTTTGTTTAGAAGAATCTCAAGTTGTAATTTCTTTAAAATATTGCATATCTTCTCTTATTCTCCATGCTAAATCTCAATCTTTTCCTAGACCATTTTGCTCATCAAGAGCTAAGATTATATTCACCCCAGGGTGGCCTCTCTTGTCTTTTCAAGACAATTCACCTTCTATTTCACTTCAAACTTTCATCATAAAGTTTTTTTGATTATTCAATTAATTTCTAACATAGATAGTTTAAAACTTATTGTAGAAATATCAAGATTAAATTTTTTCACTAATTCATCAGCTGTAAATCATTCAAGTAAAAGTGCATTATATATTTTTTCTTCTAATTCATCACTAAATTCTGGTTTTTCTATTTTTTTAGCTTCTTTTTTTGTAGTTGAAAAGTTATATTCTTCTAAAATATCTATTGAAGAATTTATTAATTTTGCCTCTCAAGCCTTAATTAAATTATTACATCAAGTAGAATTACTTTTAAAAATTTCTCAAGGAACTGCAAATAAATCTTTTCATAAATCAAGAGCTAGTTTAGCAGTAATTAAACTTCCTGATTTTTCTCTAGCCTCTACAATAACTATTCAAGAAGAAAGTCCTGCTACAATTTCATTTCTAATAGGAAAATTATAGGCATTTCAAGGAATTCCTATTGCAAAAATAGAAATAATAGCTCAATTATTTTCTACTATTTCATCATACATTTTTTTGTTTCCTGTTGGATAATCTTCTGAAATTGATGTTCAAATAACTGCTATTGTTTTATTTTTCAATTTCAAAGTTTCTAAATGAGAATGAGTATCTACTCAATAGGCTCCACCTGAAATTATAGTAAAATATCTAGAAATATCTGGAATAATATTTTCAATAACTCTTTTTCAATAACTTGTAATATTTCTTGATCAAACTACTGCAATTTTTGGTCAACTAGATATTTTTCATCTAATATAAATTAAATATGGAGATGATGAAATATTTTTTAATTTTACTGGAAAATTATCTTCATCACAAATAATTATTTCTACTTTTCTTTCTTCTAATTTTTGTTTTATAAAGCTAATTTTTAATTCTTTTTTTCTTTTTAAAATATTACTTATTTCTTCATCTTTAAATCAATAATTATTTAATATTTCAAAATTTAGTTTTTCATAAAATTCTTTATAATTTTTATTATTTTTAAATAAATTATCCTTAAAAATAAAGTGGAATTTTTTATGAGAAATTCCAAGTGAATGCAAAATGGCTAGATATAATTTATTTTCCATATAACAATAAAAAAGATATAATAAAAATATTATATCTTTTTTATATATTTTGTAAAATCTTTATTTTATTTTTTCTAAAAATTTCTTCATATCATCTTTCATTTTTGCTTGTAATTCCATATTTTTCTTTCTTCAATAATGAAAAAATTCTATTTTATAAGCATGAAGCATTTGTCTTTTTAGTTGAAATTCTTTTTCAAAATAATGATTTAAACTTTTATTTCAATATGCTTTATCTCAGATAATAGGACATTTAATACTTTCTAAATGTACTCTAATTTGGTGCATTCTTCCTGTTTCTATTTGAACTTCAACTACTGAAATATTTTGTTTTCAATCTTTAGTTTCTACCACAAATTCTTCCACTAATTTATAATGACTTATTGCTCTTTGACCTTCCTTTTCATTAATTTCTACTTTATTTCTATTCTGAGCATTTTCAATTCTTAGTAATTTTTTAGTAATTGTTCATGATTTTTGAGGTAATTTTCCAAAACAAATAGCTAGATATGTTTTTTTCACCATTCTGGCACTTTGTGTACTATTTTTTCATTTTACTTGAATTTTTTTATGATTTTTAAAATCATCTACTAGTTTTGATAAAATATCTTTCTTTTTAGCAATCATCAAAATCCCACTTGTATCTCTATCTATTCTATGAACAAGACTTGGTTTAAAAGTAAGAGAATTTAATTTTTCTCATAGATAATCCTGAACTTGTTGAATAATTGAAACTTCTTTTGATTTAAAATCTCAAGGGTGAACATTTACTCAACTACTTTTATTAATAATAAATAAATCTCAGTCTTCAAAAACTATATCATTTTTATTAAATTTATTATCTAAAGAAAGTTTTTCTTCTTTTTTTACTTCTGATAATTCTTTAATATCTTTATCACTTAAAAATAATTTAACTTCATCTCAAATAGATAATTTAAATTCATTATCTCTTTTTTTAAATCAATCATCTCAGACTTGCTTAACTTTAATTTTTCATTTTCTATTAAATTTATAAATTAATGCTCTTGTTGCATTAATAAACAATTTTTTCAAAAATTTATCAAGCCTCTGATTAGCATCATTTTCTTCTATTTTTATTATTTGCATATAGTGTGTTATTGAAATACTGTAAAATCAAAAGCTTCATTTGTAGTTTGTTGAGGTATTTTTACTTCTAAATGTTTTTGAAAACCATAAGATTTTCAATCTGATTTTATTCTTGAAAATCTAAGAGGAAAATTAGAATTATGTGTTATTTTATATTCTAAATAAGGAATATTTACTCAAGTAGTACTTTCTAATTTATTTATAATAGACATTTTTAAAGTACATCAACTATTTGTTCAATCACAATTATTTGTATAAAAATCTACCATTCAAGATCATGTTTGATCTAATAATTGTCAATTAGAAAACTTAATATTTTCATTATTAGCAATAGTTCAATTAAAAATATTTTTATTAATTATATCAATATCATTTGCTAAAATATAACTTCAACTTGAATTCAAAGTTTTAAAATTTTCAGTAGTTAATTGCCAATTAATAATTGGTAGATTTCATCATGATAAAGTATAAATTTTTCATTCAATTTCAGGAGTTTTAAAAGAAAAATATAAATCTCACAAATTAATTATTCAATTTCAAATTTTTAATTGAATTGGGTCTCATTGAGATATTTTATTAAAAGTTGTATCAAATTCACTATTACCCTCTCAATTATATGGTATTTCAGTACCACTTGAAGTTGTATCAAATTTATAATCAATAGATTCTGTCATAGAAAAATCTTTAGAATAATCATTAAAATTAGAATCTCATCTATCTTTAAATTTTTTTAATGCATCCTCTATAGAATTTTCTGCCTGATAAAAAGCATTAGATGAATTTTCAATTCATTTAACATTTTTTGAATAAGGAATCATATATTCTAAAATATATAAAACTAATAAACTCATAACTAGAACTAAACCAATAGCTATAACTATAGAAAATGCAGACTTATTTTTTTTCATATTTATCTTGAGTAAATATCAGTTAAATTAATAGTTGTGTTAATTTTGATTTCAGGAATTTTTCATTTAAATCATCTCCTTGCTCAATAAGAAGGAGTAAGTGTCATTTGAATTCTAATATATGGTGAAATATTTACTTCAGGAGATGAATCCTGCCAAGCTAAATCTTTATCTTTATTTGGGAAAATAAAAAATTTAACATCAGTTACATTAACATTTTTTCAAAAAAGTGGTTGCCAATAATTTTTATTATCACTTCCTGCAATAATTTCAGCTCATCATGTAAAATCTTTATCTATAATCCAAGTATCTACAACTCAATCATATTCTCAAGTTGTTGGACTAGATACAGTATCATGATCAAATCACCAATCTTTTCATTCTAATTTTAGAATTTCTATTGTTCACCTGTTTTCAGTATTTTTTGTTTCATCAGGAAAAATATTCCATCTAAAAAATGTTCTTTTTCTTTTATCAGCTGAAACTAAATATATTTCTTTAACTTCAGATCAACTAAATGCAACTGGTCATAAACCTAAATATTCATCATCATCATCTCAAACAATTCAATTAATTCAATCTTCATCTCAATTATCAGAATCAAAATTTGAATTATAATCTATAAACTGAAAAGAATATTGTCCATATCTTTGAGGCTTATTTTTTACATCAATATAAGATCAATCTATTTTTGCAGAATACTCTTCTACACAACCAGTTCAAGTCAACTTATTTCAGCTTCAAATTCAACTCCTACAATAATAAAATTCATCACCATAAGCATTAGATCAAATACTTCAATTTATTCAATAATTTCAAAATCAAGTTAATTCTGAATAATGTCAGCTTCAAGTAGTTGTTCATACTACTTTCCTATTAAAATATTCTTCATAATCTATTGTTCATCACCTTTTTATTTCTTCAAAAAATTTTTCTGAAAAATAAAAAGCTTGTTTCTGAATATTTGCTCATTCAATAAGTTTAACTTTTCATATTAAAACTGAACTATATGCTTGGAAACCTCAAACTATAACAATAGAAAATATTAAAATTCAAATCATTATTTCAATTAATGTAAATGCTTTTTTATTCATTATTTTTTTCATAATATATCAGAAATAAAACTTGTTATTTTATAGAAAGTTGGTTTCTTCCAAAAATATTTTGGCCAAGATCTAAACAGAAAATCTAGGAAATCAAAAAATATATTTCTCTTTATTTTTTTTAAAGTAAAAAAATTTTTAATACTTCTAAAAATATTCAATATAAAACTATATATAAAAGCTATTAAATCAAAAAATGTATTATTAATTTTTTCTTTCTTTTTCATATTTTTAATTATATTAAATTAATTATTTTTGTAAATAATTAATTGCTTTTGGAGTTAATTTTCTTCACCTTGGACTTCTTTCTAGAAATCCAATTTGTAATAAATATGGTTCAACTACATCTTCAAGAGTAGCCTCTTCTTCTCATATTGAAGCAGATACTGTAGATAATCAGACTGGTCAAGAATTAAAATTATTTAAAATAATTCTTAAATACTTCATATCTAGATAATCTAATCATAATTCATCAATTCATATATCTTCAAAAATTTCTCAAAGAGTTTTTTCACAAGTTACATCTTTTCAAATAGTATAATAATCTCTTATTATTTTTAATAATCTATTTGCTATTCTTGGTGTTCATCTTGATTTTTTTGCTACAATATCTAAAGTAGTTTCTGGTAATTCCATTTCTAAAACTGAAGAATTTCTTTTTAAAATACTACTTAAATCTTTTGTATTATAAAAATCTAATTTTAAAACATTTCAAAATCTATCTCTAAGAGGTGATGATATACTTGATAATCTAGTAGTTGCTCAAACTAAAGTAAAAGGCTTTAATGGCATTTTAACACTTTGTGCTCCAGTCCCACTACCTACCATAATATCTATAGAAAAGTCTTCCATAGCAGTATATAAAATTTCTTCAATTTGAGGTCTTAATCTATGAATTTCATCAATAAATAAAATATCATTTTCTTCTAAATTAGATAAAATACTTACTAAATCTGATTGTTTTTCAATAGCTGGTCAAGAAGTTGATCTCAAACTAGTTTCCATTTCAGTTGCAATAATATTTGAAATTGTAGTTTTTCAAAGTCATGGTGGTCAATAAAAAAGAATATGATCAAGACTCTCTTCTCTAATTTTAGCAGAACTAATAGAAACCATTAAATGTTTTTTAACTAATGGCTGCCCAACATAATCTTCTATTTTTTTAGGTCTTAAAACATTTTGAAATTCTCATTTATCAATAGTCTTTTCTTTAGAAGAAATAACTCTAGATTTTTCTTTTTTATTTGAAGATTCTATCATTTATTTATAATTAAATATAATTTAGGTATATTATATATATTTTTATATTATTTACAATATTATTTTCTAAATTAATTAACCCTATTTTTATCTATTTAGTCAAGAAGATTTTATTAAAAAAACTATTATTTTTAATTTTTTTTTATATAATATAAATAAAATTAATAATTCAAAAATAAATATAAATATGCAAATTTGATTAGATTTAAGATTTCTAAAATCCTGAGATAAATATTCTACATTTGTAGCTGTACTTATACAGAATATAATACACTTAGATAGTGAAAATACTTACACTCTTTATTTAAGTGATAAAACTAAAACTAAATTCCCAGCTCAATTAAAAGTTGAATACATAAAAGAAGAACCAGGTAGTTTATCTGAACAAGTAAAATTTAACAACAAATTAAAAAAAGATAATAATTTTTTAATGATTTTTTTTAATGAAAAAAAACCACTTTTATATAAATGAAATTATATATTATTTATTAAAGATTTAAAAAAGTTACATTACCAAGATAACACTAATTCATTAAATATATTTTTAGAGAATTTATTTTTAAAAACTTCACTAAAAAATGCAAAAAAAGTAATTTGTTTTGAAAATCACACAAAACATGAGTTAAATGAAAAATTAAATATTTCTGAAGAAAAAATTGAAGTATTATATCCATTTTTTACATTAACAAAAATACCTTCAGCTAAAGTTATAACTAATATTAAAACTAAATTTTCAATTAATTGAGAATATTTTATTTATTCTGGTTGAGAATGAAATAATAAAAATTTATCAAAGTTAATTGAAGTTTTTCAAAAGTTAAATAAAAGATGATGTGAAGTTAGTCTTGTTGTACTTGATCAAGATATAACTGAAGATGTAACTTTTAGAAAAGAAGTTATAGATTCATGAATTGTAGAAAAAATATTTTTTGTATGAATAACTACTCCAGAAGAAAAAAAGGCTTTTTATCATTATTCAATTTGAAGTATTTTCCCTACTTTATATGAATCATTCCCTTTTGATTTAACAGAAAGTATAAGTTATAAATCACCAATATTAGCTTCATCTTTAAAACAAATAAAAGAAATAATGTGAGATTCTATTTCATATTTATCACCTGTTAGCACAATTGATATGATTGAAGCAATACAAAACTTTATATCAAAACCAAAACAACACACAGATTACAAAGAAATTAATAATAAATTAACACCAGAAAAATCTGCAAAAGAATTGATTAATTTAATAAAGAATGTATAATAAAAATAAATAACTAAAATATTATGCAATTAACTCAAAGAAACATAGACATTTTAAAAATCATAGTAGATGAATATTTAGCTACTTGAGAAGTTTTATGATCAAAACTTTTACTTAAAAAATATGATTTATGAGTAAGTCCTGCAACTGTAAGAAATGATATGGCAACCTTAGAAAAAATGGAATTATTATACCAACCATATAATTCTGCAGGTAGATTACCAACTTCAAAATGATTAAGAGCATTTGTTAATTTTTTGATGGAATCCACTCCTGAATATTTTTTACAAGAAAAAAACATTTCTAATCAAAATGATTTTATAAAAGTTTGAGATTATATTAACAAAATAGTAAAAGATTTAGCTACAACTACAAAAGAAATAGCATTTTTTAATATACCAAGTAAGCATATTTCTGAATATGCCTGAGTAGCCACTTTTCTAGAAAAGAATCACAAAATTATATGAAATGACATTTATAATATTATTAGAATGCTTGAAGATAAGTTTAATTTTATGACTTTTATAGAAAAATTTCCTCTACAAAATTGAGTAAATGTTTTTATATGAGATGAAAACTTTCTCCCATTTTTAAAAGACTACACATTAATTATAAAAAAAATTATTGTAGATTGAGAAACTTGATATATTTGAATTATATGATGATTAAAAATGAATTACAGTTTTAATATAAGTGCAGTAAGATGAATATTATAAAACTCTAGAAAAAATATTTTTCTAGAGTTTTTATATTTTCTATATTTCTTACTTTAATAATTCATATTCAAAAAGTTTAGACTCTATCTCTTTTTTATAATATTCTTTTAAAAACTTTTTTAATTCATCAATTTTTGTATTCAAAGTAATATATTCAATAGATTGATCCTTTTTTTGAGTTTTTGTTAATTTTAAATTTTTTATTTCATCTTTTGTATAACTTTTATCATTATAACAATATGTATTTAATTCTTGAATAATCTGAAATAATCAATAAGTAAATTTTTCATTATAATTTTTTGTTTTTTTAGCTTCTTCTAAAATTTCATTCCATAAATTTATTATATGATCATCTCTAGTATTAAAATTAAATTCTTTTAATTTTTCATCACTTAAAGTATTTTGAGATAAGCACAATTCATTTCTATAAAATCTTTTATCACTTCAATCAAAAGATAAACATTTATTTCTTTGAGATAAACAAGTAAAAATTAAACAAGATTTTAAAAAATCTTTATCTTCTAAATAATCTTCTCATCTATCTGCTGTAGTAAAATAAACATCTCTTTCATACCAATTTTCTTGTGGATACAATTTTGCACAAAACAAAGGTAATTTATCTACAAAATTATCAGATCTTAAATAAAAACCAAAACTTTGCTCTAGTGCAGTTTTATAAATACATCTTGTTAAATTAATATGTTTTGCTTCAACTCACCATCAAATAGTAACTAAATGTCAAATAATATTTTTATTATATTTTGCTTTTTTCTTGCAAATTTTAAAACTTTCTTTTCAATTACTTTCACAACAAATTCATTCAACATCATCATCAAAATTTCTTTTATCATTATATTCATTAAATCTTTTATAAACTTTTTTAATTTCAATATTTTTTCAAATATCTAATATTTTATTGTCTTCAATATCATATGCTTTTAAATTTATTTTTTCTAAATTTAGATTAATATTTTGCCATAAAATACAACTAATAAAACTTTTTCAAGCATGAAAATATTGTCTATTAAATCAATATCAATCTATAATTTTTTTATTAATAAAATCTAAACTTTTCCAATATTTAATTGGACTGAATAAAAGTAAAAAATCATTTTCTTTTTTTAAATAATATTCAAATGCACTCCAAATAAATAAATTTGCTATATCTCTATGGGAAGATTGATCAGTTCAATTTTTTAGAAATTCATTATAAACAAAACTTTTATTTGTTTTTCATTTTTCACTATTTGTATTTTCTGCAATACTATCTCTATAAGGTGGATTTTCAAAGATTATAATATTGCATTTTGGATTAACTACATAATCATTTAATTGTTTAATACAATTTTTATAAGATTCTTGTAAAGGTTCTAAATTGCTTTGCTCTCATAAAATAAAATGTCTAGAAAGTGCATCTCAACCTTCTACTAAACTATTTTCTGCACTAACTTCTGGTGGGATAATTAGTCTAACTTTATCAATAAATTTGTTATATAAAACATTCCATTCCCAAGTTTCATATGTACTTAAAACACAATGACTTAATTCTTCATCTGTTAAATAATTTTCTAATTGTCATGTTCCAGAACATCTATCTAAAATAATATAATCATTTCATTTTGGAATTTTTGAAATAGCTAATCTTAATAATTCAGTTGCCTTTTTTACATAAGAATCTGGTGTATAAAAAGCTCATAATTCTTTTTGTAAAAATTTATCATTTAAACAATCTATAAGTCATGGAAATTCTTTTTTTGATTTTTCATAAACTTCTTCTCTATTTTTTGCATAAGAAAAAATATTTAAATAATTTGGTTCTACTAATTCTTCTACAAATTCTAATTTATGATATTTTTTTTGAATTTTCATTTCCTGACTTCAATCATTTATTATTTCATAATAAGTTTTTGAAAGTCATACAATATTATATTTATCTACATGAACTTTTATATAATCTTCATTTTTTAATATATAATTAATTTGTAATAAATTATTTTTATAATCAATAGTTTCTGGTTTTATATTTGTTGAAAAATCTTTATTATTTTTACTTGCTCATCAAATATATTGAGTTTCTATTTCATCTAAAAAATCTATACTTTTAAATAAATATGCTTTTTCATTATTTAGTGAAATAAGCAAAATTTGAGAAGGAATTTTTTTACCAAGATTTCTCATTCTTGATAAATATTTTATTGTTTGAAATAATACAATATTAATATTTGAAATTGTAGTTTTAAATTCTAATAATGTTCATCTAATAATTCAATCAGTATTATCTTCAATAATAGGAATACTTCAATCATTTCTTCTAATTGAATTATAAAAATCAATTTGTCATTCTAATTCAGAATTATAGTTTCCCATAATAAAAGCATATTAAAAATTAATATGCTAAAATATCTCAATTAATAAATTGAGTTTATAGAAAAATAGTTATGTTTTTAGCAAACAAAAAAGGGTAACTTAAGTACACTCTGTTTGCTAAAACATAACTATCTTTCTGAATAAAAAACAAAAAGAAGGGTGAGTAACCTAAGTTACCCATCTTTATTTTTATTCAGAACTTACAATGTAAGCTTTTAGTTATATTTTAGCCCTTTTAGTATAACTAAAAAGCATTTTTTTCAAATAAAAAAAATAAGAAAATTAATTTCTTATTCTTGCTTTCAACAAAGTTTGTTTAATCTTTGTAGATTTATTTCTTTTTTAACTAAGCTTCCAAAGCATAACCTAATTCTCTCCATAAATCAGAAATTCAATTTCCTTTCTTACTTGAAACTGGAAAAACTGGTTGTCATAGCAATAAACTCTCTGTATGATTCTTTGATTTTTGTATATCTGACTTATTTAATTTATCAATTTTAGACAGAGCAATAAACATAGGTATTCATAACTCTAGTAAATATTCATACATATCAATATCTGCTTGTTGTGGTCAAATTTTAGAATCAATTACTATTACAGCTTTTTTAATATAATCTAATCTTTCATCCATATACCAAGAATTTAAAGCATCTAAATGCTCTTTAATATCTTTTCATAATTTTGCAAAACCATATCAAGGTAAATCAGTAAAATTATATTTTCCATTAACTATAAAAATATTTGCATGTTTTGTTTTACCAGGTCTTGAACTTGTTTTCACTAAATCTTTTCTGTTAAATAAAGCATTCATAAGACTTGATTTACCTACATTTGATCTTCAAATAAAAATAATTTCTTTTTTATTATCTAAAAAAACTTTTTCTGCATTAATTGCAACTGTTTTATGAAAAACTACTTCCTTTAATTTCATCTATTATTTGTTTTATTTTTAAAAATATGTTATTATTGCAATAATAGCCAGTTTTATTTATTTGTAAAGAAAATATGCCAGAAAATACAATTCATCAAAAATCAGTTAATAATGCAATAAGTGCTTATTTAATGCTATTTATATCTTGATTATTTATTTTTAATAAAAAAAATGAATATATAAATAATGATTTTGTAAAATCTCATACAAAAATAGCTTTTTTAATACATATAAGTTTTTTAATAAATTATATAGTTTTTATTAGTTTTTCATTTTTAAAAAATATACAAATTCCTTTCATTAATTCAAATTTAAACTATATATTAGCTAGTGTACTTTTTACAATATTATTTATAATGCTTCTTTATGGAATATATAAATCAAGTAAAAGAGAAACTTTTAAAATATCTGAAATTTGAAATATATGAAAAACAGAACAAATTCTTGATATTAATTGAGATTGAATAGTAAATGAAAAAGATAAATTAACTTTAATACTAAGTTATATTCCTTTTATTTGATATATTATTCAATGAGAACATTACAAAGAAAAAAATATAAAGAATATTATTAAATTAAATTTATATATTTCTATTATATTAAGTTTAATATATATTTCAGATAATAAAAATATTGTATTATTATTTTGATTATTTTATATAATTTTTGCAGTATTTTCTTCTATAAATATAATAGTTAGAGAAAAAATAATTGGTTTAAATCTAAGTTTTATACCTTCTCCAACAGAAATAATTATTTATTTTAAAGCATTTATAAAATATTTATCTAATTATTTTAGAAAAAAAGAGTTTATAAATCTATCAAAAATTTCTAAAATATATTTAGAAAATTCTAAATCAGAAGAAATAAAAAATCAAGAATTATTAAAAAAATTACCTTCTACAAAATTAAATAATTTATTAATTTATGTTCCATTTATTAATTTAATAAGTATATTTTTTAGAAAATCTAACAAAAAAATCCATATTATAAATTGAGTCATGATTACAATATTTTTTATACTTTTTATTATATTAGATTATTATAATTATATTTCTAATTCAAGTTATATTCTATTAATATTTCCAATTTTCTTCTGATATTGATATATTAATTCAAGACCAGCTTATAAAATTCCTATAATTTATGATTTATTTGAAATTATAAATTCTATAAAAAATATTTTTACAAAAACAAAAAAAACAATTAAAGAAAAACAAGCTGAAGTTCATTCTGAAACCATAAAAGTTTGAGAAAATAAAAAATAATTAGATTTTAAAAATCTAATTATTTTTTATTTTTTTAGTCTTCTAAACTATTTTTAATAACTTCTTCAATTTCATCAGCTATTTCAGGATTTTCTTTTAAGAAAACTTTAGATTTTTCTCTTCATTGTCATAATCTAGTTTCTCAGTAAGAATAAAATGCACCTGCTTTTTTTACTACTTCAGATTTAGCTCAAATATCAAGTAATTCTCATACCTTAGAAATTCATTCATTATACATAATATCAAATTCAGCTTCTCTAAAAGGAGGAGCTACTTTATTTTTTATAACCTTAACTTTAGTAAGATTTCACATTATTTCTTTATCAGTACCTGTACCATTTTCTATTTTAGCTTTTCTTCTAATATCTAATCTTTGAGAAGCATAAAATTTTAAAGCATTACCTCAAGTAGTTGTTTCTGGACTACCAAACATAACACCAATTTTCATTCTTATTTGATTAATAAAAATCACTGTTGTTCAAGTTCTTGAAATTGCTCAAGTAATTTTTCTAAGAGCTTGAGACATTAGTCTTGCTTGTAAACCCATATGAGAATCACCCATATCTCCCTCAATTTCAGCTTTTGGTGTAAGAGCTGCAACAGAGTCAACAATAATTAAATCAACTGCACCAGATCTAACTAAAGCTTCTGTTATTTCTAAAGCCTGTTCACCATAATCTGGTTGAGATATAATTAAATTATCTGTATCAACACCAATTTTTTTAGCATATTTTGGGTCAAGAGCATGTTCAGCATCAATAAAAGCTGCTGTTCAACCTGCTTTTTGAATTTCAGCAATAGCATGAAGAGTTAAAGTAGTTTTACCTGAAGATTCAGGACCATAAATTTCAACTATTCTCCCTTTTGCATAACCTCCACCAAGAGCTAAATCTAAACCTAGAGATCCAGAAGAAAATGTTTCAATATCCATTGAACCTTCTTTGTCTCATAATTTCATAATAGAACCTTTTCAAAATTGTTTTTCTATCATTGATAGAGCATTGTTTAATGCTTCATTCTTGTCCATAATAATAATAGAGTTAATGTATAAATTGCTTAAAATATTTTTGAAGTTCTAATTCAATAAATATACAAGTAGTATATATTTTTCCTTTTTCAAGTCAAAACTTTTTTATACTTTTATACTTGTTTTATATTTATTTTATTCTATAATTAGATTTTAATCCTTCAAAAGTTCCTATTACAACCTCATTTCAAGAACATTCTAAACATTTAAAATCAAAATCTTTTTTCTTATTTTTTTCAACTTCTACAATTTTTTTACAATCTTTACAATAATAAGCAATTCATCCTCTATCATCATTAAATTGTTCCTTTTTATCTCAATATTCATCAATATTAATTAAATCTCCAAAATTTGACATATTTTTTTCTTATTAAAATAAACTCATAACATTTTCTTGTTTTTTTTCTAATTTTATAACTCACTTATTCACAAGTTCTATAAAACATTTTAAAGTAGCTTCAACATCCACCATAGCATCATGTGCTCATATAAAATATTCTTTAAATAATACTTTATGCAACTCTCCTAATTTTGGTCTTTTAAAACCCTTTGCTTTTTCATCTCTTTTTGGTAATTTACAAAAATCTGTAGAACTATTCATTGTACAAACTACTTGCTTTGGTTTATATTCAAACTCTTTTTCAAGTCTTCTAAGCTCTAGTTTTATCATATTTTCATCATATTCTATATTATGACCAACTATAATATCAGGAGTATTTATTAATTCTAGTATTTCTTTATATTGTTCTGCAAAATTTTTCTTATCTTTTACATCAATATCATATAAATGATGAACTTGACTAGAAGCAAAAGGAATTGGTTTTTCTGGATTAATCAAAATATCTACTCTTTTTTCTTCTTTCCATTCCCAAATTCAGTCATTATTTTCAATTAAATCTCATAATATTCAAGCAAACTGAATAACTTGAGGTTGATTATCTAAATTAGGATCTTTTTTATTTATAAAACCAGTAGTTTCAGTATCAAATACAAATATTTTCATCAATAAATTTTAAATTATAATTTAATATATTTTATTAAAAAAATAAAAAAAAGCTAGAAATTAATCTAGTTTTTTATTTTTTTAATTGATAGAAATTTCTTCAGACTCTTTCTATTACTTCTTTATTTTGAAGGTTCATATAAATTGTAGTCTTTTTAACATCTCTAGTTTTTAATACTTTTTCAGCAATTTCATCAGTACTCATTGGTTTTCATTCTTTTTTAAGAACTCAAACAATAACATCAAGTACAGTTCATGAAGTAAATCCCCAAGATTTTAAAGCATATATTCATCTACCAATTAATACAAAATTATTATTTCTAATTAATTCATTATGAATTGTATTAACTTTTACTGTATCACCTAAATGTTCAGTAATTTTGTTAGCAATATCTATGAAATGCATAGGAATTTTTTCCTTATTCATTACATAAACTGTTTTATCTTTAAGAGTTTTTGGATTTAATATTTTCCATCTTGTAAGACCAATAAGAGTTTCTTCTCATTTTACTATATCTTCAAATACTTCTAATGAACTATCAATTAAAGTTTTTTCAACCTTTAATCCTTTTTGAGAAAATTTATTTTGAATAACTGTATAAAGTTCATCCATTTCCATAACATCTTTTTTCTTTCTCAAAATTTTAACAGCTTCACTATGAATAGCCATAATTAATTTTGGAGATATTTTTTGTTTATAGAAAAAAGTTTTAGTACCATTTTTTGGTTTAGATTTAACTATTTCAAAATCTGATTGAATAACTATTTCAATAATACCTGCATTAACATCACTTGAAATTTGAAGATCTTGAATAATTGTGTTAACAATCTTATCTCTAAGCATAACACCTCCATGCATATCAATAAGCTCTAATGCTTTTTCTTGAATTTGACCTAAAATAGAGCTTTTAACAACTCTACCAATTTTTTTAATACCAGAGTTTTCTATTTGTCTAACTCTTTCTCTAGTAATAGGTTTTTCAAAACTATTACCAATACTTTGAAGAGTTTCTTTTTCTCAATTTACTCAAATTCTTTTTTCAATAACTAATTGTTCTTTTTCAGAAAGGTTTTCTAAAACCATTTCAAAACTTTTAGTTACTTCATTTCCGCTTACTATAGAAGACATAATATTATTTATTTAATTTTTACAATAATTTATATTAACAATAATATAAAGACTTTGACAAAAGTCAAATTTAAGAACACCTTTTTTGTTAAAAAGTTTTCTATAAATAAATCTTTAAATCTACAAGATAATTTTCTTCACTATTTGAAAATAATGGATTAATATCTATTTCCTTGATTTCCTCTATAGATTCAAATAAATCTGCTATTTTATTTATAATAATTACTATTTTATCAAAATCTACTGATTTAGTTCATCTATATCACTTTAATATTGGAAAACCTTTTAATTCTATAAACATTTTTTTAATTTCATCTTTTGAAACTGGAAGAATTCTTCTACTTACATCCTCATAAACATTTACATAAATTCATCACATTCAAACTATTAAAACATTTCAAAAAGTTGCATCTCTTTTAAATCAAACAAATATTTCTCTTAAATCATTAGTTTGCTCTAAAAATACAGAATAAATAATTCCCTCAACATTTGCTTTTGGAGCATTTTTTTCTATATTTTCTAATATTGTTTTATAAGCTAATTCTGCTTCTTGATTATTTTTTATATCAAATACAACTCCTCAAACATCAGTTTTGTGTGGAATATCTTCTGAAGAAATTCTAGCTAATAATTTTTTAGCTCAAATTTTTTCAAATATTTTCATAGCTTCTTCTTCTGATTTAACTAGATAATTTTTTACAAAAGGTAAATCTAGCTCTTCCATAATTTTTTCAATAGATTCTGCTCAGGCTAATTTTTTTTCTGATGATAAAATATTTTTAATAAACCCTAAATCCCTTATCAGGGACTTTTTTTCTATAGCCCCTGACAAGGGGTTGGGGTTTACTTCCCATCTTTTTTGTTCCAAAATTCTTGAAAAAGCTAACATTGCTTTTTGAGGATAATTAAAATCTAACACATCTTTATCATTCAAAATTTCTCTTGATTTTCATAAACTAGCATCTCACATAAAAGAAGCCATAACATAAAAATCTGGATTATTTTTCTTAAATTCAACAATAACTTCAGCTATTTTATCACTATCAGTTATAACTTGTGGAGTCAGCATTACTAAAATTGCTCTTTTTTTAGATAATTTTTTAATATTTTCCAAAATCTTATAATATCTTTCACTAGTTGCATCTCAAATAATATCAATAGGATTTGAAACTGAAGAAGCATCTGGCAAACCTTCTTTTAAAATTTCTTTTTCTTCAGTAGTAAATTCAGCTAATTTTACTCAAAATTCTTCAGCATGGTCAGTAATCATAACTCAAGGTCATCCTGCATTTGTAATAATAATTAATTCTTCTGGAATATTTTTCAAACAAGAATTAGCAAATGTTTTTGACCAAAGTAAAAAATCTTCTAATTTTGAAGTATAATGAATTCAAGCCTGTTTAAATGCTGTTTTGAAAATTTCAGCTTCTCAAGCCAAAGCTCAAGTATGAGAACTTGCAGCCTGCATTCATCTATTACTCATTCAAGATTTAACCAAAATTATTGGTTTTTTCTTAGAAATTCTACTAGCTATTTTTAAAAATTCACTACCAAGTTCAATACTTTCCAAATAAATTGCAATAACTTTTGTTTTTTCATCATTCTCTAATTCTTCAAGAAGTTCATTTTCTCAAACATCACATTTATTTCACATAGAAATTATTTTTGAAAAACCAACTTCATGCATATTTGCCCAATCAGTAAAAGCCACAGCCATAGCACCACTTTGAGAAATCATTGCAACATTTCAAGCCTTTACAGATTTACTTCAAAAACTTAAATTCAAATTATTATAAACATCAATATAACCTAAACAATTTGGTCATAAAATAGAAATATCATATTTTTTAGCAATAGATTTTATTTCATTTTCACTTTCAATATCTCAAACTTCTTTAAATCAAGCAGAAATAATTATCACTCTTTTAATACCTTTCTCAGCAATTTCCAAAAGTGAAGCAATTACAAATTTTGCAGGAATTACAATCACAGCAATATCTACAACAATAGGCAAAGCCTTAACACTTTCATAAAATTTAATCCCCTCAAATTCTCCTCATTTTGGATTTACCCCAAATTTTTCTCAATCAAAATTAGCCAAATTTTTAATTAAAGTATTCCCAATTTTTCACTCACTCTCTGAAGCCCCAATAATTGCAACAGACTTTATATCAAAAAAAGATTTTTTTACCCCAAGGGCACTTGTTTCACTGTGCATAGTTTTTTTTATTATTTAATAACTTTTCTTATTTTTTCACTATAATTTTTATCATCTCAATATTTGATAGATAAATCATTTATTTTATAGTATTTTCTTGCTTGTTCAAAGTCTAATTTTGTGTCCATTAATCATTCATCATAAACAATTTTATCAGAATTAGATGGAAGGAATATTTTTAAATCAAATGGTGAGATTTTATCTTTTTTGTCTCTTAATTCATTAACATGTTCTAAAATACTAGTTGTACAAGTTTTATAAATTGTGTTATAAAATTCTGGTTGTTTATTTAATTTATCTGCTCTTTTCAGCATAGAAACAAATATTTTTTGCATTTTTTCTTTAGTTGTTTTCACTGGATACATTCTAACTTCATCCTTTCTTATATTTGCTCTAAGTTTTATTAAATCATTTTCATCTCAAATCAAATACATAATCTCATATTGGTTTGCTATTCATAAAAGTGGGTTAAAAGACTCTCAAATTTCTTTTCTTAATTCAGCAGAAATTACTACATATTTTCAATCAGAAAAACCAAAACTAAGCATTGTATGAGCTGGTCAATCATAATCAGAAAATGGCTCTACAATATAATAAATAGAATTAATTTTTTCTAAATCAAATTCACTGTCATAATAATCTTTTTCATATTCTTCTAATGATAAATGATTAAAATTTCTAATATTTTTAATAAAAACTTTATTTTCATAAAAATTAATTTCAGATAAAATTTTATCTGTTTCTAACCAATCCCTATCAAGTGAAGGTGTTTGAAATAAATTAAAAACACTTAATCACAAAATAACTACAAATAATAAAATAAACAAATATTTTAAAAACTTTTTCATATTAATTTTAATTATTTATATAAAATACTACCAAATTCACTAAAAATAGAATTAATCAAATTATTCTATATTTATTTATTTCTTCTTTTAGAAAAATATATGAAAGAATTATTGGAATTAATGTTGTAATTATAGAAATTAATTGAACAACTACAAGTTTTCATTCTACCATTGCATTTAAGTAAAATGCAAATCATAAAAATCAAATTGTTCATAAAGTTAATCAATATTTTAGTTCTTGCTTTTTAAAAACAAATTTTTCTTTACTAATTTTTATTTTATATCAAATATAAAAAGCAGCTGCAATACTACATAAAAGCATATAAAGTGGAATACTTTCATTTTCTCAAATATATTTATTTATAGTAGAAGTTCAAATTAAAAATAATGATGAAGCAAACATTAATAATAATCATTTTTTCAAATCTTTATTTCTTAGTTCTCATTTCTTATATCACAATAATATTACAGAAATAATTCCAAATAATAAAAATAATATTTCATTAATATTTAAATATTCTCAAAATAAAAACATTCAAATCAAAAATCCACCTCACATTTTTATTAAATGATTTGCTGGAAAAAATAAACTACTATCTAGATATTTTAAACTTTCTATCATAGTTAAAGTTTTTTCTGTAACAAAAAATGTTCTTAAAATTATCAAAAATCAGAACAAAAAAGTCATATAAAAATAACTTTCTGTATAAATAAAAAAAATAATATTTATGAATATCTGAATAAAAGAACTATACAATAAAAAATTGTTCTTATTAATTCATTTTTTAGCGACAACTTTATTTACAAATTTATTTATTCATACAAATATTGCTGATAATACAGCATAAATAAACCATAATTCCATATATTTTAAAAAAATTAATTATATATCTATTTTATATAAGAACAATTTGATTTATTTTCATATTCTTATATATTTATATTGCTTTTTCTAAAAAAGCAATATTTTATTTCCTAACCATCACCAAAATGAGAATATATTTTTCTTTCAAATTGAAAGAATATATTCTTGCTTTTAGTCTTACAAAAAGTAAAACTAAAATTAAGGCAAGAAAAAAGAGAGGTTAGGCCCTCTCTTTTTTCTATTTTAATTCCTCATCACCAAATGAGATATAAATATTATATATTAAAATAATTTAAATGCAAATTTTTTAATTAAAATTTTTTATCTTCTCTCTAAACCAATTTTTTCACCCTCAAGGGGCACCAAGGTCCTTGAATAAATAAGTTAAATCATAATGTGTTCTTTCTAAACTTATTCATCTATCAATATATTTTTCATCTACTTTTCCTTCTTGTAAAACTTTTTCAATTAGTTCAATTTTTTCAGCATAATTTCTTCATCTTGTTGGAAACTTTACTGTATCTACATTTGGAATATCTGAGAAAAATAAATAATTATATAAATTTAGGTTATCTCATTTTGAATAAAAATTTTGTAGTTCTAATGCTTTCAGCTTAGCTTCTCAACCAATACTTTGTATTTTATGTTTATTAAATCTAATATATGATTTAAATGAATTACTTAATTCCTCTTGTAGTTTAATAATATTCTCTTCTTCCTTAAAATTCTTACTCAAATATTTTATTCATCTTAAAAAAACTAAAATATTTTTATTCCAGTCACTATTTAAGGGTTGTAATCAATCAAAATATAAATCAACTCTATCTCTATTATTATAAATAATTTTAAATAGTTCTTCTTCTAACTCTTTTTTATCTAAAAATTCTAAATCAATTTTTCATAATAAAGTAGATATTTGTTCAAAAATACTAGAATAATCAGAATTTAATTCTTCTATTTTTTCAATATTATCTTTTTCAGGATTTAAAATAATTTCTTTAAAATCTGGTTTAAATTTCTTTTTTACAACTAAATCATTCACAACTACACTACAAATATCTTTGCTTCAATATTTGTGTTCAGCAAAACAAAGTCCATTGTTATATCTACAAAAATCTCCTTCACCAAAAACTTCAAATTTTACTTCTGGAAACTCTCTAGATATTTTTTCAATTTCTTTCAAAGTCACTTCTCTAGATAAAATAACTTTATTTATTTTATAATTATCTAAATAGAATTTAATAGTTTCAGAATTATAAGCTGCTAGAATAGTAGAAATATTTATTTTTCATTTATAATCTATTTCTTTTAAATATTCCAAAATTGATATACTTCCACAAATTATTCAATCCATTCAGATTTCAATAAATTCATCTACCATTTTTTTGATAATAGGAAAAGTTTCATCAGTATAATACCAGGCATTTAGATTAGCAAAAATTTCTAAATCATATTTATGAACTTCTTCTACTGTTTCTTTCAAAGTTTCAAAACTTGTAATTTGCTCATGCTCAGCAAATCTTCCATTTGGACTTACTTCAAAACCAAACTTATCTGACCAATAAGGTGGATTATAACCAGTAAAAAATTCTCCTGCACCAGAATCAACAAGAGATTTTATATAACCCGATAATGCTTTTTTATTTTTTCAACTAGTTGAAAAACCAAGACCTACTATTTTTTTAAACATATTTTTGTAAATTAATTTTATTTAATTCTATCTATAATTAACAAAAAATCTAATTTTTTATTTTAAATAAAATTAGATTGACTTTTACTGTTAAATTACTATATTCTCCATAAAATTATATTTTAAACAAAAAAAATGAAAGATTATTTAATTCTAGGTGGTATTATATGAACATTAGGTTTTTGAGTATGACCAAAATTAGTAGAATTATAAAATAAAATCACAGAAGAAGCCAATACTATTTTATTAAAATGATGTGAAAATGAATTACCTATAAATATAAGAATAAATCCAGATGAAATTACTAAATATGATTTTATAAAATAAAAAAAATAACTAAATTAAATTTAGTTATTTTTTATTACCTAATTAGAAGTAAACTTTAGTATTCAAATCTCTGTAAAGTGATCTAATAATAGCTTGTTCTCTAACTTTTCTTTTACTTGGTTTTTTAACCGCGTATCTAGTATTTCTAATTTTTGTTGCCAATCTAGATTGGAAAAACATTTTTTTGTATCTAAGAACTAATTTTTCATTAGTTTCTCAATCATTTTTTACTGCGTATATCATAATTTTCTATCTTCTTAAGATGAAGTTAATTTTAAAAGTGCTGGAATTATATAGTTTAATTGTTTTTTGTCAAAAAGAAAAAATAGTTTTTTTACAATAAAATTTCTTTTTTATTTAATTCATTAATTACTCTTTTATAGTCAAAAGCAATTTTTAATTTTTTACATTCTTCATAAGTAAACCAACCATATCAATCAGCTTCTTCTTCCTGTATTTTTATTCTTCAAGAAAACTCTCATAAAAATCTATTTGAAAGTATTATTTCTCAAGAATTTTCAATTTCAGTTTTTTCAAATAATTGTTTTGGAATAAAATCTAAACCTGTTTCTTCTAAAACTTCTCTAACCACAATTTCTTCTGCACTTTCTCATTTTTCTCATCTTCATCAAGGAATTGTCCAACAATTAGGAAATGCTTTTGTATAATCACTCCTTTTTAATAAAAGAATTCTCTTTTTAGAATCAATTAAAATTCAACTTCATGCTAATCTCATAAAATCTTAAAATTATTTATTATATATGAAATATTATATTCTTTTTCATAAAAAATAAAACTTTATTATAAATCAAATGCTTTAAAATATTTTTCTTTACTCATGATAATAAGTGTATCTATTTTAATAGCTCTTTCTTCTCATTGTCTTAATATTTTTTGTCATTCAAAAAAATCCTCATCAGTAATTCAATTAATATTAAGTTCATCTGTAATTAATTCCAAATGAGTAAACATTTCATCAGTTGGTTGAAATTTTTTCATAATATATTAATTAATTTTAAAAGCAAATTTATGGTAATATTTATCATACTCTTCATCTTTTGGGTTTTGTTTTGGATTATAATTTAAACCAAATGGTAAACTAAATTTTAATCATTCATTTTTTTTACAGAACTCAAGAATTTTTTCATATCTTTCTTTATAATTTTCATCAGTATACTCTTCTGATATTTCATAAATTTCTCTTAATATCCTATATTCATAAGTTAATAATAGTTTATTTCTAATTCCTGAAGAATTAACTAAACTAGAAGATAAATTATCTGTATATCAAAAAACTTTATTTAAAGTATCTTTTATTATATCTTCAGGATTTCTCTTTCAATCTTTTAATGCAATACCAGTTACAAACATAACTGCTTCATATATATTTAATTCTACCATTTTTACTGACAAAGCTTCTTTTACTTCAGAACTAAATTTACCTGATGATTCTTCTATTGGTACATTTTGATCTTTTAAATTTCAACCTTCACTTGTAATTACTTCACACATATTTTTTTAAATTAAACAATAAAATTTATACTTGTATAGTAATAGTTTTTAAAAATATGTCAGTATCTTGTTAATAATCTGTCAAAAAAAGTTTGTAAAAAAGTTTATTCTGTATTATAATAAAGAAAAAACAAGGAAAATTTATTTGTAACTATTTGTGTCATATGAAAAGATTTTTAAAAATATTAAGGACTATTTGATTAAATGATGAACAATCTAGTATTTATTTGAATTTATTAGAATATTGAATAAGCAATATTACTGAAATTGCTAAATATACTAAACTACATAGAACTCAAATATATAGATTATTACCTTCAATAATAGAAGATGGTTTTGTTTTAGTAATAAAAAAATGAAAATCTAAATATTATAAACCTGCTAATCCTGAAAAAATAAATCAAATTTATCAAGAAATGATAAAAAATAGTAAAAATGATATAGATTTATTAAAACAAAAATATACTAATTTGGAGAAAAAAACTAGTATAGTTTTTAATACTTGAAAAAAAGCTATTGAAAATATTTATTATGATTTAGTTAATACTTTACCTAAATGAGGAGTATTTTATAGAATTTCTAGTGAAATAAATCCAGAAATTACTACTAGAGATTTTATTCCAAAAGATTATAGAGAAAAAAGAGATAAAAAACAAATTGAAAGAATTTTAATAATTTCAGAAAATATAGAAAAATATAAAATCCCAAAATTAGAAAGAGAATACAAAACAATTTGAAATGATATAGATATATTTGATGATAATATTAATTTTACTGTTTATGGTGATAAAATATCTTTTGTAGATTTTAATACAGAAACTTCTATTTTAATAGAAAGTAAAGAATTAGCAGATTTTCAAAAAAAGATTTTTAAAATGTTTTATAAAAGATTATAATAAATGGCTCTTTTCATTCTATTAGGAAATTTTGAATCAAAAATTAGAAAATAATTGAGATTTTTTAGTTAATTCTTTTATCCAATTTTTTTTAAAATAATTTAATTTATCACTAAATCAAAATCCTTGTCTTTTAATATTTTTACATTTGTTGTTATAGCCTTCAGTAAAAGCATTAGTAAATTTAAAATCTTCTGTTG
>Ga0256843_1000832_pt1 | contig 25409 bp, 21 predicted proteins | sample AlvinellametaG_FD_191572 | JGI IMG/M metagenome (GOLD analysis project Ga0256843, IMG submission 191572) | Pompeii worm associated microbial communities from hydrothermal vent at the East Pacific Rise, Pacific Ocean - Alvinella | ecosystem: Host-associated > Annelida > Integument > Unclassified ... | reverse complement strand
GAATGATAATTGCACTATTATTAATAAATGAAAAATATTTATTGAAATAGTTGTGCGAGTTCAGATAGTTTAGTGAACGAACAAAAAATTTAGATAAATGCTCGTTTACTTGATTTTTTTGTTTCGTTTTTTGATCAAGCAAAAAATGAAAGTAAGAATTTTAAAAGAAAATTCTTTTTTTCTTTCTTGTATGGTGACACAATGTCGAAAACAGGTAAGGCGCATCTTTTTGATGCGCCTTTTTATATTTGTCAAAAAAATCACTCTTTAAATTTCTTATACTTGATATAGGAATAAATTGTAAATATGGCAAAAAATGCCACTGCAACGGGTACCCAAACAGGTATCGGCACAGGGTCTCCGGCTGCGTACGAATGCATACCTGACAGGTAAAAGTTTACGCCAAAGAATGTCATAATTAAGGTTGTAATTGACCATAAACTAGCAGCATTAAAAGCAAACTTGCCTCTGAGTCCCGGTACTAACCGCATATGGAGAATAAATACATAAACCATCATGGATATGAGTGACCAAACTTCTTTTGGATCCCAACTCCAATAACGTCCCCAGCTTTCGTTTGCCCAAACACCTCCTAAAAAAGTGCCTAGCGAAAGTGTATATAAACCTACGGTCATCGACATTTCATTGATGGAGGTAAGCTCTTCAATAGTGTCTTTAAATAATGCTTGATTTGTCTTATTTCGAATAATATACATAAACATAACTACAAAGCCCAAAATAGCACTCAGTCCTAAGAAACCATAACTCGATGTAATAACCGCTACGTGAATCATTAACCAATACGATTTTAATACTGGTACTAGATTGGTAACCTCAGGGTTCATCATACTACCGTGCGCAATACCTAATAAAAATGAGGCAAAAATAACGGTTGATGCCAAGGTGAATTTACTTTTCTTAATTGAAAATATCAATCCCGCCATAACTGTAACAAACGCCACAAAAACAACAGCTTCATAGCCGTTACTCCATGGTTCGTGTCCGGATATATACCAACGTAATCCCATTCCTACTACATGTGCTGCCATACCCAAAACAGTGAGTATTGTAAATATTTTGAGTAGCTTATTTATGGTTTTGTTTTTGGGTTTAAACAAATCGGCAAATGCTAATCCTAAGAAAACAAATCCGATAAACATATAATAGAATAATAATAGTTTAAATATATTCCATTTGTTGTATTTTATTTCTAAATCGATTTTGTCTTTGGGAGGTATCACGTCAGCACCTACACGTTTTTGATAATCAGCAATATAACCTAAATACTCATCGGCGGTTTTGTAATTGCCTGTTTGCATGGCTTTGTTGAGTTCGGTCAAATACAATCGATGCATTTGTAAGACCATGGTATCTTGGTCGACAAACACTTTCTCGCTAAAACCGGTATACCATTTTTGGTTTGGATCGTCTTTTTTTGGATAAATATTCATCAAACTACCTTTTAAGGCAGCTAAGAAAACGTTTGCTTTTTCATCTAAATTGATAATTTCGTTGTCACTGCCGTCTCTTGATGATTTTTTCTTTCTAAATGCGGCATCTACTTTGTCTTGTAAAATATATTGGTTTTTATCGTTGAAAAAGTCGATTAAGGCAACTAATTTATCATCACCAATTTTAAGTTGGTCAGCCAATTTGCTGCCAAGTGCATATTTTTTGGCTTTAACAATTTTTTGTCGCGCCCAAAAAGCGGGTCTTACTTGTGCCGACATTAGCACTTGCTCGGCAGTTAAACCTTTATAGCTGTCTTTTTTGTAAATTTTCCGAAGCACTTCGAGTGCATAAGTATTTATGGGTTTGATACGCCCTTGATGATCTTGTATAAGCAAATGTCCCAATTTTTCGGCGTGTTCTTTACTAATTGTATTATTTTCGAGAGTTTGAGGTGCTTGTTGTGCCCAAATATTTCCTGAAAGTGCTAATAAAATCAGTAGAATGCCAAATTTTCGTTTGGAAATTATTTTGACTTTATCCGATAGTTTTTGAAAACGAGTACCTTTCCAAAATAAAGCAAAAAACATTCCTATTCCCATTAAAATATACCCCAAATAGGTGATAAGAGTGCCCCAATAATCGTGGTTTACCGACAGAACAGTTCCTTTTTCGTCCTTGTCAAATGAGGCTTGATAAAAACGGTAACCTTTATGGTCCAAAACATGATTCATATATATTCTAAAATCAAAATTTCTGTCTTTGTCCAAAACGGTGACCTCGCTGGCATAAGACGAAGGTGAGTTGCTACCGGGGTAGCGCATCATTTCAAAGTCGCGAAGTTGTATTTCGAAAGGTGTTTTGATAATGGAAGAACCGTATTTTACATGAAAATTAAGTCCGCCAACACTTACATCTTCCGGTTTGATAACAGCTCCTTGAATACCGCGAATGTCAATTTTTTTGCTTTCGCCCTTACTGCTGATTTCCAGTTTTAAGGCATCATAAGGATACATTTCTTTTTCGCTGTTTGAGGCAGATTCTTTTACAACTTTACCATTAGCAATATTTTTGATAACAAATTGTAAATCTTCACCAAAACCGTATAATTGTTTAAAATGCAAGGTTTGCAAAGTGTCCTTTTTTACGGGAAAACGCTCTTGTGTAGTCATGACCATTGTTTCGCCTTCAAAGGGCGATTGCAAGGTAAATTGCCCATCGCGTCCTACAATATTCATACCGCCTTCGATTGGGTTGTTGAGTGAAAATAAGATGTTTTTAATACTTTTAATTTCACCGGATTTAATAAATACATTGTTTCTGACACCCGAGCTCGATTCTACCAATTGCATAATCAGTTCGCCATCTTTATCTTCGACAAAAGTTTCTTTGGCATTCGGAATAAATTCTAGTAATTTGATTTCAAATTTTTGCCCGTTAAAGTCATCGGTGACATCAAAATTGTTCAAGAATTTTATTTTGTTCCCTATTTTGCTGAAAAGTACTTCCCACTCGTATTCATTCATGGTTTTATTATCATCGACCGTAGTGTTGATATAGGTTTTATCTGAATATATGGAAGAAGATTTGGCACCTTCCCTAATGGGCATAATTCCTTCAAAACTATAATACCGGGTTACAAATGCACCAAGTAAAATCATGATAAATGCTAAGTGAAAAACAAAAACAGGCCATTTGTCTTTTTGGTACATTCTGAATTTAAAGATGTTACCAACAAAATTTATGACAAGTAACAACATGATAAATTCAAACCATTTAGCATTGTAAATCAATGCTTTTGCTGAGGGTGTGCCGTAATCATTTTCAATAAATGTAGCGACAGCCATTGCCATAAAAAAAATGACCGTAGCTATAGCCATTGTTTTGGTACTGTATATTAGATTGTATATTTTTTTAAGCATAATGCGTTGTTTTTGGTTGTTTGTGGTGCAATTAGATGATAATAAAAACACCATAACTAATATTACAATAGCAAATAATTATGGTGTTATATAAACAAATAAAATTCTTTTATTTATGCATGCCCATTCCCTTAGTGTCGATGCCCATTTTTTCGGCTTCTTCGGGGGTAACAACTTGTTTGTATTGTACTTTGTCCCACTCATCGATTTTTTCAGTGGCTAATTTTTTCCATTTTTCGTTGTCTGTCAATTCGACAAACTTTTTAAGGTCTGCTTTGGCTGCTTTAAAATCGTGTAGTTGCTCGTAAGTAAAGGCACGGTTGTAGTAGGGTGGTGCTACTTCGGGACGCGAATCGATACAAGTAGTAAAATCGGCCAAGGCTTTTTCAAATTTATTGGTATTAAAATATAAAGCACCTCTGTTAAATAATGCACCTAAATGTTTTGAGTCGAGTTCAAGCGCTTTATTTAGTTCTTCTAACGCCTCGGCATTTTTTTTGAACTGACGCAATAATTGTGCTCTGTTTGTACGGTAATCCGGATTGTTAGGGTCTAAATCTACTGCCATAGTAATATCGGCAAGTGCTTGAGTAATTTCTTTCATGTCTACAAAAATACCGGCACGTTCTGCATACAATTTGGCACTTTTAGGATGATCTTCTAATAATTCGATTAGTCCTTCTAACTTTTTTTTGAGCTCTGGATCAACGTCTTTTTTGTTAGCAGTTGCTTGTGCTTCATTTTTAGTGATGGGTTTGTAATTATCTTTTTTCTGATTGGTTTCACCTTTGCAATTTGCTAATAAAACAAAAACAGATAAGGTTAATAATCTTAAAATATTTTTCATAATTGTGCTATTTTTTGTCGTGTTTTTTTGTGTAATTTTTTCAGTTACAAATATGCAAATTTTTACCGAGATTTCCAGTGTTTTTATAGGGTATTTTTTAATTTTAAACTATTCTAAATTAGGTGTTTATTATGGAATTGATGAATGAGAAATTGATAATTGATAAATTGTGTAACTGTGTAATCGTGTATTCGTGTATTCGTGTATTCGTGTAATCGTGTAATCGTTTAATCGTGTAATCGTTTAATCGTTTAATCGTTTAATCGTTTAATCGTGTAACCGTTAAATTGATAATTTTGATAACTGTCGAGAGAGGAGGTGACTGAGTGAATTGCGCGACGGAGGAGTGCAATTTGTATCGAAGTTACCGGGTGTAGTTGCATTGATGAACTGTTGAATCGTAATCGTGTAATTGATAATTTTATATCTCTACTTACGTCGAAGTAACCAAAATTTCAACAAAAAAGGGAGTCCGTTGCCGAACTCCCTTTTAGTTGAATTATTAAAAAAATGATTACATACCTGCTTTTGCGTGTAGCATTTCATTCATTTTGTTAATGTGCTCTTGGTAATTAAGTGTTTTTGAAGTACTTACTTTTTTCCAAAGCTCATCATTTGTCATTTCTTTGTGACATCCCATACATAATCCTGTTCTGTCCATTCCGTCACGTTCTTTTTTGTTAAGAGCTCTTGACAATGGCCAGTGAGAACCTACAACTTGAACTTGATTTCCGGTTTCTTTATCAACAATTGTAGACCAATCCCATTTTAGAGCAGGTATTTTGTTGATTTGGATTTTGTAATTTTTAGGAATTACTTTTCCATTGGTTTGGTTGATTAAGTCTTCAACAATATCTTTTGGATATTTTGTTTGGAAGACACCTCCACCAATACCGTAACCCATTGTTTTAGGGTTGTTATGACAGCTTTCACAAGTACGCGCTTTACGTTGTGCAGAGTGCGGTTGTACAGGAGCCATATCGGTTAGTAACGGATTAAAGTCTTGGTTGGCGGCAACAGCTTCGTCTTTGGCAGTGCCAATAACGTTGTCTGCAACACGCTTGCCATTTCTGTCAATTACAGAATAAACAATTTGACAACCGGGCATTAAAGGTGTAATACGACCTTCACCATTCACACCTAAGATAGGATCTTCCCAACGTAAGTAAGAACGACCTTCGCGAACTTTACCGGGGCTTTTGATACCACCTGTTCCAAGATGCGACTCGGCTGTTTGTCCATGCTCATCATGTTGCGAACCTGATGCAATCCAGTCAATGTCCATTTTTGGTTTGCCATTTTTGCCTTTGCTGTAATCAACTTGTACGTGACAGCCATAACATTGTGGCACCCATGAAGCATGACAGGTATAACACTCTAATGATTCGTTGTGTTTTTTAACTTTATCCATAGCTACTTCTGCGTCGGCAGATTTCCAAGTGCCATCTGTTTTGATTTGTTTCAATATAGGAACTTTAAAATCTAATCCGGTGGCAGAATGAACGATAACTTGTTTACCGTCTTTTACTACGTTACCTAAAGCATTACCACGAGTGGACATTAAGTAACCGTCTTTTTTGTCATACATAGTAGCAAAAGTTTGTGTTACTTGTGCGGCGTCTTGAGCTAAACCACGAGGGTCGCTAGGTAAGTCTTTGTTAAATTCTTCTGAATAACCAATAGGTAATTCCCAAGGGAACTTATCTGTTGTACCATGACAATCTTGACACTCAATTTCAACTTGCGCCAGGGTAGTACCAAAAATGTTACCATCACCGTGCATGTCGATAGAAGTATGACAATCTTGACATAATAAACCACCTTTAGGATTTCCGTCCATACTTTGATCTATTTGGTGATGTAAATCATCAGAAATAAATAAATATTTTTTGGTATGTAGTTTAGGTTGGATTGATCCTTCATCGGTAAATGGTGTTCCGTAAGGGAATTCCATTAAACCTTGGTAAGTTACACCAATACGTTTTCCACGGTTGTGACACGAGTTACAAGTTTCTACAGGGATACCTGAAAATTCTTGTCCGTTGTGATTGTATTTGGTTTTTCTTGTTCCCAACATTTGGTGAGACAACATATGTCCTTGTTCGCCTTTGTTAATTGTAGGGTCGTTTCCTTCGTAGTAACCTTCGTTTCCGTAGATTACATGACAAGATGTACAGCCCATACCACGATAGTCACCACGTTTTTCGCGACCACGTACGTTTACGTGACAGCGTTGACATTGTTGACGTTGATAAGTAAAACCTGCAAGATGTGGATCTTTTTCAATTTCGTCAACAGAAGGTAAAGGAATTTGTTTTAACTCATTAGGAAACTGTTTAGGATGATCTTTCATGATTTTAGCCATGTATTCTTTGTACTTTTCAGAACCGAATTTTGGCGTTTTTCCATCAGGATCTTTCACATCATAGTTACCCCAAGGTACATTATAATATTGTACTTGTTTAACGCCCCAAGTATGTAAGTTACCTTGAATTTTACCGGCTTCGGTACTCATCAAAGCTCTTGGTAAATTGTACACGTGGTCTTGGTGACAAGCGGCACTTTGTCCACAAGTTTTGTCTGCAATCCAGATAGAACCGGGATCGGGATAAAACTCTTTTGGACCATCCACTTTTTTCAAGCTTTCAGGAATTCCTTTATGTGCTTCTTCATAAGTAGTAGCATTTGGTTTTCCACCATGACAAACCACACAACCTTTTGGGTCTCCGTGTTGTTTACCAATGCCGAAAATCATTTGCATCATTGGGCTTTTCGGATCTTTAAAATCCTTAATGCCGTCGTGACAGCTTAAACAACCCATCTTATCAGCTTTTTCTTTGCTGACAGTGCGGTACTTGGCATCAATTTCTTTTTGTGCATCCTCTTTTTTCGGATGTACGAAATTGGTTTCTTGTTTCTTGTCTTCTACCTTGGCCATTTCCTTGCCTTCCATTTTTTTACTGTCTTTTTTTCCACCTTGGTCTTTACAACCTGTGAAAGTAAGTACGGCAAAAATTAAAAGCAATAACGAACTAGCTAGAAGAGGTCTCATGAACCTTTTTTCCATAGTTTATTATATATTAATTAATGATTAAAATTTAATATTGAAGTCCCAACGGATTCTAGTACCGGTTTCTAAAGCAGTATCACCTGTGCTTTTAGTCAAACCTTCTACGTTCCAGAATTTAAGTTGTGTGTTAAAGTTTTTAGCTAATTTGTATTTTAATACAACACCAAATCCACCGAAGTTAGAAGAGCGAGTCATAGTGCTGTTTCCCCAACGTACCCAATCATCTTGTGCATACATGTCGATTACGGCATATTTTTGAATTTGAGCATAGCTTACTTTAGCAGAGAATTTTTTAGAAAAAGCATATCCTGCAGTAAACGATATACCGGTTTTTTGATCTTCCATTTTAGGGTCAACTTTATCTTTATAGTCTTCCATATTCATGAAGTAGTCAAAGTTTACATTAAAACCATTTTTCATTTTGAATTGCAAGAAAGTAGAAAATATTTGGTAATTGATACCAACTAATTTTTCTGTATAAGCTCTTAACATCCCGGGCGCAATGATTAATTTGTTATCACCTAATTTAGTGCAAAATTTCAATTGACCAAAAGCGGCGTTGCTGTGCATGCCAAATGTTTGTTTGTCAGTTGTGCCATCTAAACCATGATCATTATTTAGAATAAAATATCCGGCATTCATAGCTAATTTACTATTGTCGCCTAATTTAAATTTGTTTCCTAGGGCAATTCCTTCAGGGTTAACATCGCCATCCCATAACATTTCGTCAGGTTCCCACATATTCATCGAGTTTTTACCTGCCCAAATATAAAAACCATTCTTTTTATATTTAATGTATGCTTTGTCAACAGATAAATCTTTACTGTTAAATCCATCACCAATAGTTACGTGAGGTGATTGTGCGTTGTCAGGATTTCCTGTGCGAATGCGTCCGCCAAATTCTAAATTTTCGTTTAAGGCATATTTAACACCAAAACGAAAACGGAAACGAAAACGATCGCGGTCAGCACGCATGTCGCCATTTGTTTTCTTAGAATCTCTGTCTAGCTCAGTTCTAAAACGAACATCGCCGTAAATTTTTAGTTTGTCAGCTTTTTTTTGTGCAAATGTATTACTTGCCAAAATCATAGTTAAGACTATGACGCCTAATGATAGTACTCTTCTCATAGTAATTGTTTTTTATATTGTTTAAATTTAGTTCGAAATTAATTGGTTTTTGTTAGCGAAAAAATGATAAAAGTTACTTTTGTTACAAATGATGTTTTTTTATCAAATCTTCTACTTTCTGACAACGAAAATATATTTTTTTTGTGAATAAAAACTGATAAATATCTCTTTTTCAGTCTAATTAGAATCATTATTAATTAATTCGTATATCGATATAAACATTTTTTTCTTAGATATTTTTTTGTTTCTTTGCGATACATTAGAAACTAATTGATTTAAAACAACGACTTTTATTATGAAAAAAATTTTTTTTATACTAATATCTATATTGTTTTTGACGGCTTGCAAACATGAGCAAAATGAAACATTTAAAAAAACAGATTTTACACAAGGAAACGCTGTTTTTAGTATTCATATAACCCATCCAAACCAGGCAATTGTAAAATTGAAAAGCTATGGTACATATAAGGAGCTCGATTTGGATGAAGCGGGCAATTTAACCGACTCATTAAATAATATTTCCGAAAGCTATTACATGTTTTCGGACAAGCGTAACGGGGCAGGTTTTTATATCAAACCGGGGGCACATGTGCATGTAGATGTAGATACCAAATCTTTTCTTAATTTGATAAAATTTTCGGGCGATTTAGCTAATGAAAACAACTATTTAAAAGAATATTTTATTTTAGGACGTGATATGGATCGAATAAACTCGGTACAACACTTAGCATTTCAAGACGAAAATACTTTCAAAAAAGAACTCAATCAGGTGCGTGATGCCCGACTAAAATTATTAAACGAATATAATGAAAAGCATCCACTTGATTCGCATTTTAAGTATTTGGAAGAAAATCGTATTAAATACGAGTGGGTTAACCGTATGGAAACTTATGAGGTATACAGACGGTACGCGCTGGAAGACAGTACTTTTACGGTAAGTAAAGATTTTTATCAATTTAGAGATAATGTTGATAAAGAGAATAGAAACTTAATCATTGTGCCTTCTTATCATTATTATTTAGAAAATATTTATCAAAAAGAAGCAAATGAAATGACAGAGAAATCGGGTGGTGATGTATATGTCAATTTTTTAAAGACCGTGCAAGCCAAAGTTAATGATTCTGTTATTAAAGAACGTTTGCTATATTCGTATACACAACAAAATTTAAGCAAAACCACTGATATCGAAAATTTCTATAAAACTTTTAAAGCGGCATCTATCGATAAAAAACATATTGCTAATATACAAAAGAATTATGTAGAATTAAACAGATTAAATCCCGGAAAATTGGCACCTGATTTTACACTGGTTGATGAAAAAGGTAAAAAAGTCAGTCTGAAAGATTTTAAAGGAAAATATGTATATATAGATGTATGGGCAACTTGGTGTCGACCTTGTATTGCCGAAATGCCATATCTCGAAAAACTAAAAGAAAAATATAAAGATGCGCCTATTGTTTTTGTGGGTGTAAATGTTAATTCATATAAAGGCGATTGGACTAATTACTTGAAAAATAATAAAGTAGGCGGTGTGAAATTATATGCCGGCGAAAATTCAGCTTTTGCCGAAGATTACCAAGTATACTCAGTACCAAAATCTATATTAATCAACCCTTATGGTGTTATATCTACCGCTTCGGCACCGCGTCCGTCCGAAACTGAACTAATATCTATGTTATTTGATAGAATAAAAGAAAAATATAAACCCTAGTATTCTATTAGTTTGACCACTACATAAAAGACAAATGCATCTCTTTTGACTGTGTTTTTTTGTAATAAATGTTGCTAACAGATGAGTGTTAAATGCAAGTTGCACAAAATCAAGCTGTTAAAAATCGAGCGAAATTCTCTCATGTCATTTATTTAATTAATTTTTTTTCTTATATTTACCACATTAAAAAGCTAAATAACAAAAGTAGTATTATGAGAAAATCAAATTGGTTGACCCAAACTGTTCTTGTAGCGATGGTATTTCTAATGGGAATATCGGAACTTGCAGCCCAAGAAACAGTAGACGCTGTATTAAAAGCGAGGGGTTTGTCTGACAAAGACAAGATTGCTGCTGTGAAAACTTTCATGCCTCGCGGAGGTCGTGATGAGTATTTCGGTATCGTAGGTACCGGTAACTCCGGAACAATGATTGTTTACGGAATTCCTTCAATGCGTATCTACAAATATGTGGGTGTATTTACACCTGAACCTTGGCAAGGCTTTGGTTTTGACGATGAAAGTTCACTTTTATTGAAAAAATCATCTCTTGACAACAGAATTCCAACGTATGGAGATATGCGTTTCCCTGCATTTTCTGAAATGAACGGAAAATATGACGGAAAATATGCATTTTTCTCTGACGGTGCCAATGCAAGAGTTGCATTGTTGGGATTAGATGATTTTGAAACGAAACAAGTTTTATCTAACCCTATTCTTACCAGTGTATTCCCCGAAGTTGCGGTAACACCTAACACTGAATTTGTTATTCAATCAGGTCAATTCCCAACACCTTGGGCTAGTAAAGAAGCCGATATGGCAAAAGCCAAAAACGGTATTACTTTCTGGGCTTTCCACCGTATCGAAAAAGAAGGTGAGCACAAAGGACGTATTCTAAAAGAAAAATCTTTTACTGTTGAATTCCCTGCTTATACATTAGACTATAATGATGTAGGTAGAGGCGCCGGCGCTGACTTATTAGTTGGTTTGGCAAGTAAAGACGGTAAAAACTATGTATATGCACTAGACTATAAAAAAGCTGGCGCTGCTGCTAAAAAATCTTTTAATTCATTTAACTATGTGCCATTTGATGCTATCAAAGATGCCGTTAGTTTTATCGAATTACCTGCAGGAGCTAACATGATTAAGACCTCTCCTGACGGAAAATATTTTGTAGTTGCTGCCGATAACGTATTGGTATTAGACGCTGCAAAAGTTAAAGCAAACTTAGGTAAAAATGTAAAAGCCGATGCTGTTATGCACAAATCTGTTGCTATTGGTAAAGGTGTTATTGACGTAGCCTTTGATTACAGAGATGGCGTTGCTTATGCCTCAGCTCATGACGATAAAAAAGTAGTTCGTTTCAACTTTGTTGACGGTAAAGTAATGGATAACGTAGCTTTAAGCTATGCCCCTTCTTACTTAACTACACCACAAGGTATGTCTGCTAATCCTCATTCAAACTATTTGATTGCAGTTGATAAAGAAGCTTACTTACCAAATTTGCCTAAAACAGGTCCTGTTCGTCCAAGTGTACAACACTTAATCGACATTGCATCTGATAGCAAAATGGTTGATACTTATACAATGACTTTACCACAAGCTAACGTTTACGGTAACATTGCTATTTTAAGAACAACTATCAAGCCTATCATTCGTTATGCAACAGGTACTAACTCACGTACAGGTGAAGCTTCACCTTTCCGTGCTGTTGCCGGTCAAGAAAAAATCGAAAGAGATTCTGTTACCAACCGTGTACACGTATTCGGTACATTGATTCGTTCTCATATCACTCCTGAAATAGTTGAAGTAAACGAAGGTGATATCGTTACTTTCCACTTGACTAACTTAGAAAGAGCAGAAGATGAAACTCACGGATTTACAGTTGATACTTATGGTAAACACGGTTCATTCGAACCCGGTAAAACCGCCTCATTAACATTTGTTGCTAATAAGCCCGGTGTATTCCCTTACTATTGTACAGAATTCTGTTCTGCACTACACTTAGAAATGGAAGGTATTTTATTGGTTAAACCAAAAGGATATAAAGGTGCTACCGGTGAAATGGCAGAAAAATTAACTCCTGAGCAATTAGAAGCTTTCCATAAAGATTATGACAAGAAAATTGAAGTTATCAAACAAACAGGAGATATCATCAATGGTGTGGTTAAATTCTTGAAAGAAAACCACTACGAAAAATATCCTTATGTTAAGAGTTTAGTAATTGATGCATTAGATCAATTAGGACCTGAAAATGGTGGAAAAGTTAAAGAAAAGTATGAGAAATTTGCCAAAGAAGGTAAATGGAAACAAGCTTTCTTATGGGCTGAACAATACTGGCAATATCAAGTGAAAACTGCCGATGTTGGTTTAAGAGCTAAAAAGCTGTTAGAAGAAAAAATGGCTCAAGACAAATAGTATAAATTTCTAAATAAATTAGATGATGAAAAAATTAAATAATATATCTTGGTTACGCTTAGTAACAGTAACCATGTCCTTAATGCTTGTTGCATTATTCACAACCAGTTGTGATGGTAGCAAGGACGCAAAAAAAGGTGCCGATAAAGATGGTATTGGAGCACCTCGCGGAAGTGAATCATTCCAAGACATTGTAAAACGTCGTGGATTAAACGAAGATGATGTTTTAGCAGCAGTTAAAACTTATACCCCTGATAATATTAAAGACGAAGCTATTACAGCTAATTCAGGTGGACAAGAAGGTAATATGCCTTCTTACACAGTACCTTCAATGCGTATGATAAAATACATTCCTATTAATACCCGTCAACCTTATGCAGGTTTTGGTTATTCAGAAGAATCGATGAATTTGATGAAAGATGGTTTTATCGGTGGCACTAAAATTCTTTGGGGAGATACACATCACCCCGGTTTTTCAGAAACTGATGGTTTATATAACGGTAAATGGATGGTAATTAATGATAAAGCCAACCCTCGTATGTATGTAGTTGATTTAAGAGACTGGTCAGTAAAACAAACCGTTCCTAACCCAGTATTCCGCTCCGATCATGGTGGTGCATTCTTTACACCAAACTCAGAATATGTCATGGAAGCATGTCAATATCCTGCTCCTTTCGATCAAAAATATCACCCATTAACCGAAGCCAATTATAAAAAATTCTGGCGAGGCGGTTTAACTTATTGGAAGTTTGATAATGACAATGGAAGATTATTGAAAGAGAAATCTTTTACATTTGAATTCCCTCCATATACACAAGATTTATCAGATGCCGGTAAAGCAGCATCTTACGGTTGGGGTTTTACGAACTCTTTCTGTTCAGAAGTTTACTTTGGTGGAATTATGCAAGGACGTCCTCCGTTTGAAGCAGGTTGTTCTTCTCGTGACGTAGATTACCTACACGTAACCAACTGGAAAAAAGCAGAACAATTGTTTAAAGCCGGTAAAATTGGTAGAAAAGTAATTAATGGCATGCATGTTATTACTATTGCAGAGTCTATTAAATACGGATTGCTTTACTTAATTCCCGAACCAAAATCACCTCATGGTGTTGATGTAAATCCTAGTGGAGAATATATTATTGTTGCCGGTAAATTAGATTCACATGCTTGGGTATACAAGTTTGATAAAATAATGAAAGCTATAAATACCAAAAAATTCTCAGGGAAAGATGCTTATGGTATTCCAATTATCAAATTAGAGGATGCTTTACATGGATCTTTAGAAGTTGGTTTAGGACCATTACATAACCAATATGACAGTAGAGATGGTGTTGTTTATACTTCTATATATGTAGATTCACGTGTTACTAAATGGAATTACAAAACCTTGAAAGTTTTAGATTATGTACCTTCTCATTATAATATTGGTCACTTAGTATCCTATAATGGAGATACCAAAAAACCAAGAGGTAAATATTTGATTGCATTGAATAAATTATCTATTGATAGATTTAATCCGGTTGGACCTTTACATCCGCAAAATCACCAGTTAATTGATATTTCAATGGAACATCCTAAATTGATTTATGATATGCCTTTACCAATGGGTGAACCACATTATACAATAATGATGGGTGTTGATCAATATAAATCTATTGAAACATATCCTGTTGGAACAAATGTTATTAAAATGGCAAAATCAAAATTTGCTACCGAAGCAGGAGCTGAAAAAGTTGATGTAAAAGGTAATACAGTTGAAGTATTTGCTACTATCAAAGACGGTAAAGTAACACCTGCTGATATCAATGTAAAACAAGGACAAGATGTAGTATTACACATCACCAACTTAGGAGATGGTTTATATGATCATTATGTTTATGAAGTAGTATCTTATGATGCTATGTATCCTTATGCTCCCGGTGAAACAGCTACAATTAAATTTAATGCTGAAAAATCAGGTATTTATCCTATCGTTATCGATGCACAAAACAGTCCTTCAAAACGTCAGTTAGTAGGTCACTTAAATGTTGCATTTGATAAAGCTGCTGAAAATAAACGTGTATTGGCATTTACTGATAGAGTAAATTGGAATAACAAAGTACAAGCATTTAAACCATCTGCTATCGAGTTGAAAAACTTATTACCGGGTGAAATGGAATTCTTGAACTATGGTTGTAACGCATGTCACAAATTTGGTGAACCTTTCAACGGGCCTGACCTAATGCACATTACTAAACGTAGAGATGCAAAATGGTTGAAAGAATGGATTCTTGATCCTGAATCAAAATACAAAAATGCTGATATCGAAGGAATGCGTCAATATTATAAGTTAGCGATGCCTAACCAACACGTTGACCCTAAAGATATTGACAAATTGATTAAATATATGAAAGCTAAATCTAAACAAATAGAAGAAGCTAAAAAATAAATAATCGTAATTGTTTATAATTCAACTAATTAGGCAGTCTTCGGGCTGCCTAATTTTTTTAAAAAAATGTAAGATAAATTTGTTTCTTATTTAAAATGATTATAAATTTGTTGTCAAATAAAAAAACAATATTATGAGTGGAAATGCACAAAAATCAAAAATAATGTATATGCTGTTTGGTATCTTAGGAACAGCATTAATCGTAGCTTCATACTTCTTACCTACTTGGTGGGTTGCTTTGCAAAGTATTCAGTATCCAAAAGCCATGTATCCAAAAGGTATTAGAATCGAGTTTAAATACAACGGTGTTTATAACGGTTGTAAAGGTGTACGCGAACGTGAAGAGTTAGCCATGGATGCCGGCGCTGACTGTTTAATTGAAATGAATAAAATTAATCACTTTATCGGTATGTACCCAATTGTACAAGGTGTTAATGATACCGATGAATTAGGAAATCATGTAAAATATCCTGTTTACGCCGGTGAAAGTATTCCGGATGATAAAATCCCTGCTAAAATCAAATTACTGGATCATATTATGAGATATTCTCATTTTGTCTTTATTCTTTTTGGATTAATGGGCTTATTCTTTGTTTTTAACCAAAAGAAAAAAGTATCTTGGGCAGCTTTAATTCCTTCTTTAGCACCCTTTTATTTCTTGGCAATTTATGTATATTACCTATATTGGTACGGACATAATCTAGGATTGCACGGTGGAGGTGCATTTAACGGTATCAAACCATTTATGCCAACCGTATTTGGTGAAGGTAAAGTGGCTCAATTTATTACCATGTCTTATCCCTATATCGGATTTTACGTAGGATTGGCAGGATTTGTAATTTTTATCCTAGCTATCAAGTTTAAAAATCAATATATTAGTCAAAAAAACTAATTTCGTTTTATATGTAAGTAATCATCTACTCACAGCATGATTACTTACATTTTTTTTTGATATTAAATCAATACAAACAATTCATTATGAAATATTTTTTTCATCTCATTCTATTAATTATTTCTTTTGCCACTTATTCACAAGTCGACAAAAGTTATAAACCTGGTAATACTTCTAACATCGAAGGCTTTGCTTCTCCTAATGAGATGATTAATATTCAACCTTTGCTTGATGCTTTACATCCCGGTGATGTGCTAAAACTAAAAGCCGGTTTCTATTATGGACCCGGTCATATCAAAACACCCAATGTAACTATTGACGGGCAAGGACATGCAACTATTTCCGGTAGAAATAATAAAACTGTATTGTATGTTGAAGCAGATGGTGTCACCATAAAAAATATGCACATTATAGAATCCGGTGACTCTCCTGACCAAATAGATTGTGGTATAAAACTTACAAAAATTAAAGATTTTAAAATTATTAATAACCGAATAGAAAATACTTTATTTGGTATTGATGTTTTTTGGTCAAACAAAGGATTGATTAAACATAATGATATTACATCAATAGCCGGTAAACCCAAGGGGTTAAAAGGTGATGCAATACGTCTCTGGTACTCTAAAAATGTATTGGTGCAAGAAAATCATTGGCACGAAGTGCGTGATATGGTGGTTTGGTATTCTTCTGAAAACCAATTTATTGGAAATTATGGTAAAAATAATCGTTATAGCATCCATTTTATGTATTCGCATAAAAATCAAGTTTCTCATAACCATTTTTCCACTTCATCCGTTGGTGTTTTCTTAATGTATAGCGAAGAAACTATCATGAATAATAACCTGATTGAAGGCACACAAGGGGTAACAGGCATGTGTTTGGGGATGAAAGAAACTTCATCAAATCAAATTATTGATAATAAATTTTTATACTCAGCCAGAGGTGTTTATATCGATGTGTCGCCATTTGTGCCTTGGAAAACAAATACTTATTCGGGTAACGAAATTGCTTTTTGCAATACAGCCATCGAATTTTTAAAAGATCAAGAAGGAAATGTTTTTACTGAAAATATGTTTCATGACAATCTTACCCAAGTGTTTATTCAAGGGGGTGGTACTGCCAACAGAAATAAATGGATTGGCAACTACTGGGGTGACTATGCCGGTTATGACAAAGATGATGATAATGTGGGCGATTTTCCCTATAAAATTTATGAGTATCATGCCAAATTGTGGCGTTTCAAAAAGGATATTAAATATTTTTATGGAACACCTATTTTGTCAATCTTAGATTATTTGGAAAAATTAGCACCGTTTTCTAAACCCCAATTTATTTTACGAGACAATAAGCCGGTCTTTAATTTGCAAAGAATGAAAGAAAGACGTAAATTTAAATAACATTTGATTATGAAAAGAATTCAACAAATGTTCCAATTGCAACAAACACTAAATGATGCCACAAATGGTGTTAATTGGGAGCAAGGAATGACCAAAAACAATAAAAAAATAGATTGGCGTCGTTGTATATATTTAGAAGCTGCCGAACTCATAGATTCATATCCGTGGAAACACTGGAAAAATATCAACGCACAACCCGATTATGCCAATATAAAAATCGAAATTGTTGATATTTGGCATTTTATTATGTCCGAAGCATTGCGTATATACAAAATAGAAAATAGAGGAGATATTAATAAATTAGTACAGGATATTGTACAACTCGATGCTTATACATTTTTTGTCAATAACTTTAAACAGCAAAAAATTGATATTTACAAGCAAATGGAAATTGTTGAACAAATGATGACCGTTTTGTTTGCCCAAAAGGATATTTTAAAATTAGTAAATGCTTTTTTTGAGATGTCTGCAAATCTGAATTTAAAATTGCCCGAATTATATCAATTATATATCGGAAAAAATATATTGAATAAATTTCGTCAAGATCACGGCTACAAAGAAGGTAGCTATATCAAAGAGTGGCATGGCGTAGAAGACAATGTTGTAATGCAAAAATTATTGGATGAACAACAAGATATTACCCCCGACGAATTGTATGAGGGATTAAGTAAAAATTACCCAAATTAATTAACTAAAAACAATACGAATGGCTGCAACAAACTCAAAAATTAACAGAAGGCAATTCCTCAAAGCAAGTGCATCAGCTGTGGTGTCACTGGCAGTGGTTGGAAGTGCAGCGTATTATTTTAAAGACAAACAAAGTATCAAAGAAGCGGGTTTACTCCGTCCGCCCGGATCACGCAACGAAGACGATTTTCTTTTTGCCTGTATCAAATGCGGATTATGTGTACAAATTTGCCCTATTCATGCTATTAAATTAGCCGACTGGGATACCGGACTCGCTTACGGCACACCATACATCGATCCGCAAGTGCAAGCTTGTGATTTTTCGTGTGATGCTATACAATGTGCCGAAACATGTCCTACTGCCGCAATTGATTTCCAATTGTTTAAACATGCAGGCGACGTTGCGGTTGCACCGTTATATAAAAAATACCCCGATGGTCGTTTTCCTAAGGAGATCAATCCGTTTAAGGTACAGGTAACCGCCATGAAAAGTGCCGATAAATTCGGATTGGCTAAAATTGCTAACGAAAGTCAGTGTTTGGCTTTTCAAGGGCAAGGCTACACCGGAGTAATTGGCAACGGGCATAGCGCCTTATTGCGTCCACCCGGAGAGCAAGAACGAATCGATATTGCAACTACCGAAGTAAAAAGAGATATTTGCGATTTATGTGTTATATATTGTCCGCTAGGCGAAGATGCCATTGTGTTGGACAAAGTAGAAGAAGGTAAGTTTTTACCCAAAGTATTAGATGGTTGTGTAGGCTGTGGAGTTTGCCAAATGGTATGTCCTACGACACCTGCTGCTATTATTGTCGAACCAATAGATAAAAAATAGTAGTTTAATTACTAACTCTTAAACAAAAAATTATGTCATTTTTATACGATTTTATTACCAGAGACAAAAAACGCAAGCCTTTACCTGCCAAAAACCGTGATAATCTGCCCTTTGCCAAATTAGGCTTTTCATTTAAAGAGTGGCACGATGGACACGAAAACAAACACAAATGGCGTAACCGCCGTTGGGCATTCCTTATATTTATCAACGCACTTTTTATTTTATCTTTTGCATTCGATTTAAGTTTGCTCGAAGGCTCGCTAAGCGGTTCACGATTGATGGGTATCTATTTAATGGATCCGTACAATTCAGCACAAGAGCTTATTATTGATAACCGCGTGGGGTATATGGCAATATTAACTACCAACTTTTGGATTGGCTTTTTTGTTATTCTAACATTTTACTGGCTACTAGGTGGTAGAGCTTTTTGTTCGTGGGTTTGTCCTTACCATTTCTTTGCCGAAATGGGCGAAAAAGCCAGAGCATATTTTATCAAAAAGAAAAAAATTAGAGATAAAACCTATGATATCACCGTCAAATATGTTTTTTGGGTAGGTTTCTTATTATTAGCCCTTTTAACCAAAGAGTTGGTCTTCGAAAACCTCAACCCCGTAGGCATATTATCGCGTGCCATGATTTATGGTCCCGGTCTTGCCCTAATTTGGGTAGTGGCAATTCTGTTGTTCGAAGTGTTTGGCGTTAAAAGGTTTTGGTGCAGATACGTCTGTCCTATAGGCACAACCTATAGCTTTGTAGGCGATGTGTCGCCAATAGGTGTTAAATTTGATCTCGATAAATGTGGTTATTGCACCGATTGTCAGGATGTATGTTTAGTACCTCACGAATTGTGGTTTGTTAAACGTGGCGCGGCAACCAAAGAAGTACATTTTACCGGTGGCGACTGTACCAAATGTGGGTTATGTATAGATATTTGTTATGGTGATGCACTTTCATTTGGATTTAAAGCCCCAAGTTATATCGTAGGAGGAAGTAATGAAGCACCAAAGGAATTACATCCTTTAGAAGTGCCAATGACAGAAAAAGATGAAAAATAATATGAGCGAAACACTGATTAATATAAAAAACCTTTCAAAAACCTTTAATAAAGTCAAAGTTATTAAAGATTTGTCTATCACATTTAATGCGGGTGACCGCATAGCATTGATTGGACAAAACGGTGCCGGAAAAACGACACTAATACGTAGTATTTTGGGTTTATATACGTATGATGGTTTTTTGGAAGTATTAGGGAAAAATTCTAGAAAAAACAGAGAAGAAATATTGCAAGATGTAGGTTTTGTACCGCAATTGCCACCGCCTTTAAAAATGACGGTTGCCGAAATTATGGATTTCTTTTCAATTGTTACCAAAACAGATAAAGACAGGTTTATCACAATCGCCAACGATTTAAAATTAGATGTCAATAATCATTTAAACAAACCATTCTTGAAATTATCAGGTGGTATGAAACAAAAATTATTGGTATCATTAGCCTTGGCACGTCAACCAAAAATATTATTGATGGATGAACCCTCGGCAAATTTAGACCCCGAAGCACGTATTGTATTATTTAAGTATTTAAAAGAATTACCCGAAGAAACATTAATCATTTTGAGTAGCCATCGTGTCGATGAGATAAAAGATTTGGTCAACCGGTTGGTCGAAATGGATTTGGGTGAGGTGGTCGTTGACAAACAATTGTAGAGACGTAATGCCATTACGTCTCCGTAATGTTCATTGCCATTATGTTTTGCCATACAGGGTTTATACCCGTAGCGACGCGATTTATTGCGTCCAACACGATTCAACAAAATATAAAATAATCCAACAAGCAAAAACCAAGAATTAACAGTCAGAAAAAAAAATAAAATGAAAAAATTCGCATTAATTATCAGTTTTATGTTGATTGCCTTATCAAGTTGCAATCACGAAGTAGATTTTACACCACGCAAAATCAATTTTGAACGTGATGTATGCTATGTGTGTAAAATGGGATTAGATGCCCCAAAATACAATGTGCAAGCCATAAATCATTTGGGTGAAGTGCGTTGGTATGACGATATTGGTTGTATGGCAGAAGATATGCGCGACCAAGATTTTAATACTTGGAAAGGCGAAAAATACAAAATATGGATTGGCGATGCTGATACAGGCAAATGGATTGATGCCGAAAAAGCCTGGTATCGTTTTGGTGATCGTACACCTATGGGTTATGGATATGGCGCCGTAAAAGACAAAAAAGAAGGATACTTCGATTTTGAAACAACCATCAAGCGCATAGATGAAGGAAAAACCAAAAGAGCCGAATTTATAAAAAAGAAAAAAATGTCGATGAGCGGCAAAGATGGCGGCGGTATGAAATGTGCACCCGGAAAGTGTGGAAAATAAGAGGAGAAGAAAGGTAAAAGGGACGAGGTAAAAGTACAATGACCGATGACCGAAGTACAATGCAGCAACGCGATTTATCGCGTGGATTAATTATCACATTATCGGTTCGTCAAATAAACAATTACACGATTACACAATTACACGATTCAACGATTCAACAATTAACGATAACACAATAAACGGTTCAATAAAAAAACAAAAAAAATGAACAATACATTAATACAAATATTAAAAACGGATATCAAGCAAAATTTGCGTTCCAAATCGTTTTGGTTATACAGTCTGCTATTTGGCGGATTTGTAGCCGTGATGTTTGCCACAGGAATTACCGAATCGCAAGTAGTAGGTTTTGTAGGTTTGAGCCGGTTGATGATTACTTTTATGCAGGTAAGTATGGTTATTTTGCCAATTTATGTGCTGATTTCTACAGTTCGTTCTGTTGTAGGCGATAGAGAGAATGGTGTGTTAGAATATCAATTATCATTACCCATTTCGTTTTCAAATTACTATTGGGGCAAATTTCTAGGACGTTTTTTCGTAATTTACGTTCCCGTTTTTATTGCCTTTTTAGGAGCAGCATTATGGGGTTTGATTGTCGAGCTGGATGTGCCTTGGGATTTGTTTATCTTGTATAGCGCCTTATTAGCAGTTATGGTTTTCTTCTTTTTAGGATTGAGTATGTTCCTGTCAACCATAACTAAATCACAAGAAATGGCATTGAGTACAGCCTTTGTAATTTGGCTGTTTTTGGTAGCTTTTATGGATATATTACTGATTGGAATGATGCTTAAAATGCGTATCAATCCCGAGTTGGTAATTGGCGCAAGTTTGTTCAATCCACTACAAGTTTTTCGTACCGGAAGTCTCATATTGTTTGATCCTAAACTAACCGTAATGGGTCCCGTATCATACTACGTGTTAGATACTGTTAGTCGTACAACTTTTATCATCTACTCGTTGGCTTATCCTTTTATCACAGGCGTTATTTTTGCCTATTTAGGAAATAGATATTTCAAAAGTCACGATGTTGTATAAACATATAAAAAGCGCAATATGAAATCAAAAGTGTTTATTTCAGCTATTATTTTCGGCATGATTGTTTTGTCGTGCAACAATAATAGTGCTAGTAATAAAGATGATAATGCACAGGAATCAGACACAACCAATATTCCTACAATTATCAATAAATTGACCGAAAAAGAAATTGATTCAATAATTACATTAGACAATGGCGTTAAACGTTACAAAGGTATTGTTTCAGTACCCGCCGATGGCGACGATTTCAGACTCGATAGTCTTGACCGGGTTTATTGGGAGCATTTAAGTATCAAAAATGGTGATTTTCGCGGTGCATCATTTCGTTCAGCCAAATGTGATAACATGCATTTAGAAGGTAGTGATTTTAGAGCTGCAGACATCCGATGGTCATTGTTTGCCGGAGCGTATTTAATGAATTGCAATTTTGATCAAGCACGTTTGTTTCATGTGCATGTAAACTTTGCCAACTTGTCTAATTCAACATTTAGAGGTGCCAATATGTTTGGTATGGAAGGGCGTTTTGCCAAAATGCGCAATTGTGATTTTACCGGCGCTCTTATGAAAGATACCGAATTTGTCAAGGCAGATTTTACCGGATCAAGAGCCGTAAAAGCCCGTTTGATTCGTGCCGTATTAAAAGATTCTAAATTAGACAGTACCGATTTTTCATATGCCGATTTTACCGGAGGCGGGCTAGAAGGGTCGACCTTTATCAATGCTAAATTAAGACATGCCAATTTTCAGGGCGGACATTTACAAGGTTGCGATTTTACCGGAGCCGATTTAAAAGATTGTTACTTTTTTGGTACTGAATTTGAAAAAACAAATCTGAAAGGTGCTAAAAATATTCCCGAAGAAATTAAAGGATTTATCGACGAAGATGGTTTTGCAACAGGTATTTGGCAAGATTTAAAACGAACTGATAAATAACCGATTTACAAAAAAACCATACAATGAAAAAAATACTCGTAGCATTTACATTGATCCTATTCATGCAAAGTGTTTTTGCTCAAGATGGCGATTGGTCATTCTATCGACTAGACAGTGTGCAAAGCAAAGTGCTTTGGAAATGCGATAAGCATAATGGGAGTATCAAAGTAGTTGACGGCGGATTTGTGGTGCATAAACAACAAATCGAAGCAGGACTTTTTTATATTGACATGCGTACCATCAAAGATTTGGATATGAGTGTGAAACAATATGGCACTGCTGTTATGATTTTTGAAAACACTTTAAAAGATGAGTTTTTTGAGGATAAAAAATACCCTTATTCGGCATTTGAATTGATTAGTATTGAAAAAATAGAAAATAACAAATATAGCGTTACAGGAGATTTTACCCTTCATGGTATTACCAACTGCATTAGTTTTGATGCCGAAATTACCATTCAAGAAGATATGATTAAGATGACATCCAATAATATTGTACTGGACAGAACCGACTGGGGCGTATATCGCATGTCGCCACAACGACCGTATTCTGACGAAGAAAATGGTTGGACAGTACCTGATAAACTCGAAATAAAAATTGAAATAATAACTAAAAAAGAAGATAAATGAGTCACGAACACCAGAAAGAATGTTTGGTTTGCAAAGCAACATCAGACGAAATGCCGTTAATATCATTTGAATATCAAGGAAAAAATTATGAAATATGCTCGGCGCATATCCCCATCTTAATTCATAAAGCACAAGATTTAAGATCTATTTTGCCCGGAATTAAAGATTCAGAAGAATAGAATTTAAAATATCATAAAAAAAAGTCGTTGCATTGCAACGACTTTTTTATATATAGAATGTTTTTTAATACTTTATTTCAGCAGCATACACATACGTTTGATTAAGTTTTCTTTCGTTTTAAACATATACATAAAAACACCGCTAACATGTAAAAAGATGAGCCCGCCTAAGGCAAATACCATGTATTTATGTAGCGCTTCTAATGTTTCGTTAAAATGAGGGTCTGTTGGGAACGGGCCTCCAAAATCATATGCCATGGCACCGGTTTGATATATCATTAAAAAGCCGACCATAGGAGCGGTGATTAATAAAAAGTACATCAACTTTAAGGCTGTATTTACCAATGTTTTATGTCCTGCACTGTAATATTCAATTTCGGCAGGTAGATTGTCAGCATGTTTTTTTTTCAAGAAAAGTCGAATAATTGTTAAAATCATTATCAAAACACCCAATAGTGCATGACTTTTGTATAAGTGAAAGTTTGCTTCATTAAATTCAAATTCTTCCATTGTAAAACCTTTGTAAAATTCAAAGGCAACCAAAAGAACGGTAATCCAATGCAGTATAATAAGTGATTTGGGATATTTTTTTATTTCTGTCATAATCTGTTATTTTTATAGTTTGTGCAAATATACAAAAAAACTGATATTTATCAGAAACGTCATTCGTGATTATTGATGCAATTTCATTTTTTTGAAAAAATCCCACATTACAATACCGGCGCTAACAGAAATATTAAACGAGTGTTTAGTGCCATATTGCGGAATTTCGACACAATAATCAGATGCGTCAACTACGCTTTGTTGTACACCTTTTACTTCATTGCCAAATACCAAAGCATAAGTTGTATCATTAACGGTTTCAAAGTCTTGTAACATAATCGAATTTTCAACCTGCTCTATACTGACAATTTTAATGCCTTTTGACTGTAAATGTAAAAGAAGTTTATCTGTACTTTCAACATATTCCCAATCGACAGAATCCGTAGCGCCCAAGGCTGTTTTATGAATATCCTTATGAGGAGGCGTAGCAGTAATGCCACATAAATATATCTTTTCTATCAAAAAAGCGTCAGCTGTTCTAAATACAGAACCAATATTATTCAAACTGCGAATATTATCCAAAATAACAATTAAAGGCGTTTTTTTTGCTTGTTTAAAAGCCGCAATGTCTTTTCTTTTAAGTTCGCTATTTTTCAGTTTTTTCATAAGAATCTGTTTTGTGTGGCGCAAAAGTACTTAATTATTAACAAAAACACTTAAATAGTTGCCAAAACTCAATAAACATGCTGAAATATCGTTATCAATTTAGTTTTATTGCTATATTTGCAAACTGTATATAAATATGAGAATGAAGAGATTAAAAACAGCATTATTATTCCTTTTTTTATCGATAGGAACAACATACGGGCAACAACACGAACTAGGTTTTTCAATAGGTGGCGCAAACTATATTGGCGACATT